>Ga0114997_10000002_pt1 | contig 249012 bp, 233 predicted proteins | sample ArcticOcean_MG_C_2_FD_87045 | JGI IMG/M metagenome (GOLD analysis project Ga0114997, IMG submission 87045) | Marine microbial communities from western Arctic Ocean - ArcticOcean_MG_CB4_136 | ecosystem: Environmental > Aquatic > Marine > Oceanic | place: Arctic Ocean: Canada Basin | collected... | reverse complement strand
TCCGCTATTCCTGGGGCTCTGGCCTACCATCGACGAACTACGTCAGGTGGTCCGTTTACCTCATCCCCGGCAATCTCACCGGGGACCGACGTGACACGCTCAGCTTGGACTGACCGTGGACACGTAGTCGAGGGCAGTCCTGTCCAACACCTACCAAGTCACCTTCGTTGCTGCGTTTGGGATCTATGACACGATGCGCCAAACGGTCTACGGGCGAGATGTACCGCTTGCGCCTAGCCCTTGGGCTTTACGTAACTCATCGGTGAATCTGAAGTGCTGCGTAATGGCGACGACCAGCGTGTTCTACTCAGGTGTCTCCACAGCACCAGGTGTCTTGGTCCGGAGGCTCTGAACTAGAGGCCGGCAAGCCAGGGCAGCGAAGTAAGGAAAGCCGATGCCATCGGCATGTGTGCTGACCTTGCGATACAGACTCGATTACGCCCAAAGGCGATCAACCATCGGCGTCACTAGCTTCATCAGTCTCGCTCTCTGGATCAGCCGCATCAGTTTCTGCGTCATCGGCCGCAAGCACGCCGCGGGCGCCATCGACTAGCTCCTGATATCGACCGAGGTCGCCATCCATCAGCGCTTCCTTGGCTTCATCGAGAAGCTTTAGGGCTTCTTCAGCAGCTGGTCCATCACCAATCACGAGGGCATCGCTGCGGCCAGCATTCGACGTGCTCAAACGGCTGAAGGCGACGTCGCCCACACACGTGGGGTCGTCATCATCGTTTTGTAGGCCGCGAACTTGGACACCGAAGAGTGCACGAACCGAGTCCGCCATCGAGTGGCACATGACGACGCTGTCGGCATAAGACACAATGACCCATTCGAGGTTTGGCTGTCTGGTGCCAGTCGCAATCACGTAGAGAGGACGGACATAGATCAGCGAGTTCTCAATCGGCACGACGATCAGGTCACCGAACTCAACAGACGAACCTTCGTCACGAGCATTCAACAACGAGATCTGCCGGCTGACTTCTTCCTGCGATGTGATCTGCGACGCGACCAGACCTGGTCCTGGGGCTTCCTCGTCACCGCCAACGTTGGCAACCTCGAAGCTGACAAGCCGACCATAGTCTTGCGAGCCGACTTCGCTTACGCCAACCATGAACGCCTGAAGTTCTTTTCTCTGGTCATCGGCCGAGAACGGCACGAACGATCGAAAAATCACGAACTCTTGCTTGGTCTCATTGGGAAGTCGTAGCAAGCTGTAATAGGGGTTGACTCGGGTTTCTGCACGAGACTCGACGCCCTGTGCGTTCGTCGTAGAGGTCTGGCCAGCGCCAAGCACTCCGCCAGGATCCTGTGCAACTGCCCACTCATCGCTTCCTTCGAGCAGATCCGCTGTCTCATCGACATCGATGTGGTACTTGGCCCACATATTGGTCTGGGTGATAAAGATATCTTCGGGATAACGAAGGTTGTCGAGAAGGGCTTCGGGCATCTCGCCAAAGGGCCGAAGCAGCGTAGGGAAGACCTTTTGCCACGCCAGGATGATCGGATCATCCTGATCTGCAACATACAAAGTGATGTTGCCGTCGTATGCGTCGACCGTTGCCTTTACCGAGTTCCGCACGTAGTTGAATTCGGAACGAAGACCCGACCCATTTGGGACCCCTAGGTTCTCGCGGCTCTGGGCATAGGGATAGTTGCTGGTCGTCGTATACGCATCGACCACATACAGGATTCGCCCGTCGACGACCACTGGATATGGGTTGTGGTCGAACTCGAGGAACGGCGCTACCTTCTTGACACGGTCGCCAATATTGCGGTTCCACACAAAGCGGCTGTCGTCGCGAACGAAGTCAGAGATCAGCGGGTCGATGCTTTGGAAACGCAATGCGAACAGGGAGCGGCGCCAGAAGCCCCCGGCAGCCACGCCGCCCTCACCCGCATAGTTGTGCGCAATACGGGTACTGCCGTCGATTGAATCGATCTCGTCACGATCAGTATTGACGATCGCGTAGCCGTCCATATTTTCGCCAAAATAGATACGGGGCTGTTCGATCAGAATGTCATCTTCGATGTCGTTCTGGAGCGGGACGTCGCCGATCACGAAGGTCGGCAAGCTGTCGCGAATACGGTTCACCGGTGCCACTGCCACACCGTTGCCGTGAGTGAAGCTCAGAACTTCGCTTTCCCAGCCGCTCTCGGGGATACCCGACGGGTTTAGTTCACGTGCAGCAATCAGCACCTGGGTTTGCACACCATCAATGACATAGCGGTCGACATCAACCTCATTGTCGTCGAACTGGAAGAATGAACGTTCGGCCTGTTGCAGCTGGAATGTCTGCACGGAGATCTTCGGGTCGAGCAGCGGGACTGAGGGAACGTTTAGCTCGCTGGTGGCAACGTCTTGACCGGTCAGGTCCTCGGCGTAGCTGAAGATCTGCTGGTCCACACGACCGAGACCAAATGCATTCTTGGTGGCATCAATATTGCGTTCGACGTACGGGGCTTCCTTGGTGGTCTCATCAGGGTCAACCGAAAAGCGCTGGACTGCAACGGGATAGATCCCGCCCATCACGATCGAAACGAGCGCCCACAGACCAACAGCAACGGCGGGAAGGCCCCACCCTTTGCGTCGAATATTGACAACAAACAACACAACAGAAAGCAGAGCGATCAGGATCAGCAGGTTCAGAACCGGGAGCCGAGCCTTGATATCGGTGTAGCCCAGGCCTGCAAACTTGCCGTCGTTCGAGTAGCTCAGTGCATACCTATCGAGCCAGTACGTGAAGGCCCGCACAAGCGCCATGGCAGCGAGCAGAACCGACACATGCGCCTTGACTTGGGGTGTAACGCGTTCGTTGACGGTTTGGATTCGGATGCCACCCGATAGATAGTGCATGGCAATAGTCAGCACCAGCACGACCAGGAGTGCGGTAAACAGCCAGTCCGCTACGAAGCTAAGGAACGGCATACGAAAAACATAAAAGCTGATGTCTCGGCCGAACTGGGGGTCTACCTCGTTGAAGTCAACGCTGTTCGTGAACAGCAACCAGTTGCGCCACTGTGACGCTGCACCGGCACCGATGCTGATAGCGAACAGTCCAGTCACGCCGAATCGGACCAACCCCCAACGAGAGCCAATGACCTCGCGGAAGCGCTGAACGGCTTCTTCTTCCGGGCTGGCTTCGCGAAGCTCAGGAGCCAAGCGATCGGCGAGCCAAAGGTTCGTCCAGCACAGGACCGCAAAGAAGGTAACGAAGATCATCGCCAGGATGACCTTCGATGCCAGAACCTGGCGCCAAACGTCGGTGTAACCAACATTGTCGAACCACAGGTAGTCGGTGACAAAGTTTGCGATACCGCGTACCGACAATAAGAGGGCGAAGAGCCCAACGACGATGAAGGCCAGTAGCCCTCGCGCCTTGCCGCTCATCGTTGGTTGCGACCGTCTCGGTCGGGGCATTGCTGATTCAGGCCTCATCAGAGACCGATGCTACCCGAGTACCTCGACGCTTCTCAGATCGCCACCGTTATTTCGCAGTAATTGCCCAGGGCATTGGAGATTTTTCGGGCAGCGCATCGCACAGACCAGCCACACAAAGCAGGTTCGCTAGACGCGATGCCGCCATGCCCAGGTGGTCTGTTTTACGCTGCCTATAAAAGGCCCGAACCGGGTCGACATGCAAATCGGCGGCTTCCACGCCAAGATCGTCGAGCAACGCAAGATGCTGTCGGATCGGCAACACAACATCGGTCTCAAGCAGCTCTTCAACCGCTCCTGCTGGGAGGTGGCCTTCGGGCGCTTGGACATCGATGAGCGCAGCGCCAGCTCCATAGGTAACTGCCGCGACTTCGTGGATGGCGATCACGTACCGATTGATATGGGTGTCGACATCACCGATGATCGCCGTCAGGGAAACATTTCTCTTCGCTGAGCGAATCCCCGCAAGCACATCGTTCTGTTCGTCGGCAAGCGCTCGTTTGAGACGTTTCTCGAACTGCTTAGCTGCGTCGGCGATGACCGCATCGCGTTGCGCCTCGATACCAGCAATAGCGCCCACCGGTACCGAGGCATCACCTTGATCGTGACCAAAAGCAGTCGATTCCTGTGCGCTAACGAAATCTATTATTTCTCGAGGTGCAACCTGCTCGATCGTTACCGCCTTCAAGGCTGCCTTCTTTGCAGCTGATCGACCTGGGCTCTTGCGTGCGGACCGCTGCGCTCGTAGTGCAGCAAACAGGCCTAGTGCTACGGCATCAGGCTTAGCTCCGACAAGCGGTACAGCAACGACCTCTTCGATCTCGTCAGAGGGTTCGATGACGTTGAGATTCTTGTCTTTAAGCTGGACAAGCTCAGTGCGAATCGCATCCACATCACTGTCTGAAACATCACTGTCTGGGCCGCCGCCCATCAGATCTTCGCTATTTGGGTCTTCGAGATCGACTGATGCCGTTGCAGCGGTGCTCGCACGTTTGGCTTCAGCCGCAGCCATCATGGCGGCGATTGGGTCTTCGGGAGCGTCTGCAATCGCTGACGCCTTGAGGGCCGGGGCTATTGCAGGTGCCTTTGGCTGCGTTGCTAACGCTCCCTTCTCCATGGCTTCAGATACTCGCGGGCGGGCTTCAGATACTCGCGGGCGGCGGGTCGCTAGAGGTGTGCCCGCCTCGTGTTTCAGCGCGTCGAAAGGGCGGGCCAGATCGGGTGAACGAAGGGGATTCGTCACGATCGAGTCTTCTAAGGAAGGGGATGCAAGATCAGAGATTGTGATGCGACCGATCATCTTGGCGTCGCGCAGCTCGGCTTCGAGCTGTTTGCGTGATGCCAGAGGTTCCGAGGCAACTGCTCGAGCTGCGCCGTCGCCGCGAACTTTTGCCTCTTGCAGCGAGGACTTGAGCTCAACGGTCGCTTCCTCAAGTGTGCGACGTACAACTTCGTAGGAGCGCAGCAGCCGGTCTCGACCGACCCGCAAACGTTCGACCTGGGCGCGGGCTTGGCGGCGTCGCCGTTCCAAGTCGTCAAGAATCTGGGCGCGGGCTTCTTCAGCTTCGCGAACCAGGGCATCACATTCGTCGCGCGAGCGTTGCACCTGGTCGGCCGCTTGACTGAGCATCGCGTCGGCATCGACACGGGCCTTTTCGCGAATGGACTGAGCCTCGACCTGTCCATCACCAACGATCTCGGTTGCTGCTAATTCGGTATCGGCCTGACCATCTTGGAGAACCGTGTCGACTTCGAGGGCCGATGAGGCCTGGTCGCCAAACTCACGTTTTGGCTCGACTGGAATATGCGCTGGCGCCTTCCGAAGAGCCTGCTCGGCGCTTTCGGCGCGACGAACAGCCCGACCCAAGCGACCGCGCATGAGCGCCTCGCGCTGCTGCGCATCCCGCAATGAATCAGCCACGGCGCGCAGATACTGCTGCACCTGTTTCTGGTCAAAACCTCGTCGTTCGGTATCGAACGACTGCTGCACGATCTCGGTTGGATCGACAGCGGTATCCAGCGCCTGTTCTGGCAAAGACTCACCCACGGACACGATCGTATGCGGACCAGAACCCCTCATTGGCGCATGGTGGAGGTTCTGGAGAGCAAGTCACATGAACAACATGAGCAACATCAGCACCACCGCAAGCAAAATCACCACGTTAGGTTTCCAGAAAAAACTTTCGCTGTCGGCACTTTCACGACCCGAAAACAACCACCCTGGCTCGCAACGGCCCCCTCTTCAGCCGTCAGCCACCCCTAAGCATCTTGCATACACCCGTCGACATCGGCCACAGACCGGAACGGTTCATACCGTGCCGGACGCTCGTCCGAATGAGTGGCGAAATCTCAACAACCGGAAACTCGTCGAATGGTTTAGACACTGCGGCAGCCTCGGCTTGAGCAAGAACCCTCGACTCGTTACGCGCTCGCAAGGTCGGCGCCGGTCCTTCAGCCATCAAAGTGACCTCTGGAAACAGTCTTCGTACGCGCGTTCTCTTTCAGTCCACGCAATATTGTGCTGTTCCCCAGCAGCGACAATCAGCCGATGGCTGTGCACTAAACCCGGTAATCAGAGCCCGGCCACCCGCCGCGAAGGTCTGCCAAAGCAGCAAGTTTCTAGGGTGAACTCTCTTCAAGGAAGCGATCTACATCGCCGCCAAGCTCGCCCAAGGCAATGAGTGCCTCTTCGAGAGTGTCGACGCCGATCACGATCATGTCTTCGGCATAGACAAGCGCCTCGACGTAGTTGCTCGGAATGTCAAGCGGTTCTTTGGTTTCGCGACTAACGAAGTTGTCGCAACACTTCGGCACGAAGAACACATCAGCGCCCGAACGCTCCGCTGCAACCGTTTTCTGCTGGAGGCCACCTACCGGCCCGACATTGCCAGCGCGGTCTAAAGAACCAGTAGCAACAATGCTTAGCCCGTTAGTTAGTTCACCTTCGCTGAGCACATCCATGATTGCCAGCGCGAACGCCAAGCCGGCTGAGGGGCCGCTGACGTTTCCGGTGCGCAAGTCGATGTCGATCGGAAATTCTTCGTCGAAGATCGTCAAGGTGCCAATGCCGATGAACGGGCGAGGTTCGTCGGCTTGCACATCGTCAGGAAGGCAGTCAGCGTCGGCAGACCCGAGTGTGATCGCAACCAAATCGGTGCGCATGGATTGGGTTGGGTTCTTTGGATCGATCCGTTCGATGCGCAACTCGACCTCGTCGCCAATCGACTGCCCCATGAGCTGTTCGACCAACTCTTCGCCGCTTCGCACATCAACACCATTCACGCCAACAATCAAGTCGCCGGTTCCGAGCGTCCCATCTGCAGCGGTGCAGTCGAAGACCTGCGCGACTTCGACGCCGATTGGGACGATTATTAAGTCAAACCCAAGCTTTTGTAACGCCACAACAACGGCGGAATTCTTGGACGCCTGCATCCGTCGAATATTGACCTCACGCAGTTCGTCAGCAGTCTGATCGCCCCGCACCTCGTCCTCATGAAAAATGCCCACATTGTTGTCAAGCTTGGCGTTGAGCCACTGCCACGCCGTGATGTTCGCTGTCTGAGAGACCGTGACAAAGCCGATCTTGCCCTCGGGAATCGATGCCAAGTCGCCAGAGACCTCGACCCGTTCGATGGTGTCGTAGACCGAACCAGGTTCACGGCTGTAATACGGCAGGGGCACAACCGATGCCAGAACAATGCCAGTCACAACCAAAGCCAGCACGATGCTCCCAACAATGCTCCACCCGCGGTGAGCGCTATAGAACGGCTCTCGGACTAGTAGTCCATTGCTGGCAGGTATCACGTTCGTGTCAACTGTCGCTCCGAGCTGCGGTTCGCTACGAGCCGCAGCCTCAGCATCTGGAGGAGGAAGCGGCGGCACGGCCTCGCCCTCGTCCTGACACAGCTGAGCATGCCGAGCGGGATCGCTAACCGCAGACGGGGTCGCCGATTGCGATAAGCCCGATACGTCAGTGTCGACCGTCTCCAGTGGTAGCGAGGTCGTTGGAACAATCGCTTCTAAACCTGCAGCTTCTTCCGGGTCTGAAGCACGCCTTCCGGCAGGCGGCATGGCCGGAAGCCTGATCGGCGGGACTTCGGCATACGGAATGGTGATCACAGGATCACCCAAGGTCACCGACTCAACATGTGAAGCAGGCGCAACCGGAGGATCACCAATGACGGGAGCACTCGATGCCCAAGCATCGCCCCGGGTAGGAGCGGAGGCGACTTGCTCAGTTCCGGGATCGACTCGTGTCTTCATCCGTTGGCGCACCGCTGCACCAGCACCAACAACCAACGCGACAAGTCCAATACGCCAGCGATTCATCGGCAGGGCTTTGTGTGTAGCGTCGACCCATCCGGCAGGACTCCTGCAGGTAGAGTTACGCCCGTTGTGTTGCCCGTGCTCGTACTCTCCGTCACTCTGATCCTTCTGGCGTTGTGCCAGCAATCTCTCGCCCCGCGTCTGCCATGGCTGGCAACGGTACGCGCTACGACGCGGCGAGTGACAGCGGGTCCACCATTCAATCGAGATTTGTTGCATCACAGCGCTGTACGTGTCAGCCAGCCTGGCGGGCCGCGCTCGAGCCGCGAAGCACGTCGTCAAGGACGCGACCCGTTACGGCATCACCGAGCGGTCGTAGGTTACGACGCTCGCACGCCCTGGTACATCCGTGTTCGGTCACTCTTGATCCTGATTCTGATCGTGGTCGGCCTGGGAATGGCCATTGCAGGGTTCACCCTGCTCCTCATCGCGTCGGGCCGGCTCCTGCTCGAAGTTATGGCCGGGTAGTGGCCGTAACATCCAAGCCTCCCCCGCCCCCTGACCCCGACGTCGTCGAGCGACACCGCATCGTGGTGATCGCTGGCCATAGCGGCGATCTAACTATCGTTGAAGCCCACCTTGCTGATCCGGCTGCCATCGTGCGCCAAGCGGCCTTCTCTGCTCTGCATCGACTCGGTGCCTGCACGGCGGATCACGTCCGAGCTGCTACCGCCGACCCAGCGCCCCGTGTCCGGGCACGCGCCAGCGAGCTAGCAGTGCATATCGACGGCGTAACCCCCGCAGCACTTCTCGATGACCAGGATTCCTCGGTTGTCGAAGTCGCATGTTTTGCTTGCGGCGAAGTCTCATGGCCCCCCGGCACCGCACCCATTACACAACTCTCGGTTATCGCCACCAGTCATGACGACGCTCTCTGCCGCGAGTCAGCCGCCGCAGCGCTTGGCGCTATCGGAGACCCGGCTGGTCTCGACGCTGTACTTCTTGCATGCACCGACCGCGTCACCGTGCGGCGCCGGGCAACCCTTGCCTTGGCAGCCTTCGACGACCCTCGTGCTGACAAGGTGCTCCACGCCGCCCTCGACGACAAGGATTGGCAGGTTCGCCAAGCCGCCGAGGACCTCCTCGAAGTCGGCCGCGTGCTCGACGCCCCTCCCGACCCCGACGCGTACGCCGACTAGCCAAAACCACAAAAGCCCCCGGGACCTCAGACCCAACCAGCCCAAACAGGATGAGCGCAGCGAATCCGGACTACCCAAAACCACAAAAGCCCCCGGGACCTCAGACCCAACCAGCCCAAACAGGATGAGCGCAGCGAATCCGGACTACCCGGTTAACGACGACCCGTGTTCATGAACATGGCCTTCACTGCTTCGTAGCTCTCGATGCAACGTCCAGCCCCAAGCACCACGCACTCAAGTGGGGCGTCGACGAATCGCACAGGGACCTCGGCCTCACGAGTCAAACGTTCGCGGAAACCACGCAGCAGCGAACCACCCCCCACGAGATGGATGCCCGTGACCAGCAAATCCTGGGACAACTCGGGAGGGGCCTGTGCCAAGCACGCCAGCACTGAATCGATGATGGCGGAGACAGGTTCTTCGACGGCTGATCGCACATCGGCAGGGCTGAGCACAATCGTCTCGGGCAGGCCGGTCATCAACTGGCGGCCACGAACCTGCGCCTGGACTTCACCATCGGTATAGGCAGCGGATCCAGTAACGATCTTGATCTCTTCGGCAGTGCGTTCGCCAATAGCGATGCCGTGTTCGCGTCGTACGTATTGCTGAATAGCGGCATCAAGGTCAAACGACCCGACACGCACAGCTTCGAGCGCGACCACGCCACCCATCGACAACAGTGCAGACTCGCTGGTGCCACCACCGATATCAACAACCATCGAACCAACCGGTTCGTTAATCGGCAGGTCAGCGCCAATAGCCGCAGCCAACGGCTGTTCGATCAATTGTGCTTCGGCAGCACCGGCGCGGCGGGCGGCTTCGATCACAGCACGTCGTTCGACCGGTGTAATCGCCGAAGGCACACAGATCACGACGCGAGGCCGGTTAAAACGGTTCACGCCGACCCGCTCGAGCAAGAGTCGAATCATGCGTTGCGTGACGTCGAAGTCAGTGATTGCACCCTTGCGCAGTGGCCGAACGGCCACGATGTATTCCGGTGTTCGGCCGATCATCTCCCAGGCCTGGTGACCCATAGCCAGAACTTCACTGTTGTTCTTATTAAACGCGATTACAGACGGCTCGTTAAGAACGATGCCTTTCCCTTTGGCGTAGACCAACGTGTTGGCCGTACCCAGATCGATCGCAAGGTCGCGTGCCAGAACTAACGCCCGGGGTGCTGAGTCGAACTGACCGACCAACCGGAATCGCGTTGGTCTTTCAGTCTCGGGGCGACTGTTCGCAGGTCAGAGGGTGTCTTACGTCGACTGAAGCCGCTGCCGAACCGGCTCGCTAGGCACAGCACGCTTGAGCCAAGGACGAAGACGACGAGTGGGATGGCGAGAAAGAGAAGTGGCGACATGTGAGTTCTTAGTGCTCGGTTGAGGGGGCGTCACGAAGAGTAACGGAACCGTCGGCCGCGACCGTCGCATTGTTCAAATCACCGACTTCGATGATGTGTTGAGCTTCGAGTCCCCAGCTCTCGCCCTCGTCCCATCGTTCACGTTTCCAGATCGGAATTGTGGCTTTCAGCGCATCGATACAGAACCTGGCCGCGGCGAAAGCCTCGGGCCGATGCGGCGACGAGGCGACCACAACAACGGCGCTGTCGCCAATGACAAGTTCGCCGACGCGGTGCATCATGACGAGGCGACCAACAGGAGGCCAGCGCCTGCGCGCTTCGACAGCAAGTTCGGCCAACCGAGGATCGACTTGCGCTTCGTATGCCTCGTACTCGAGTTGGTCAACATTGCTGCGATCACTGCTGTGGTCTCGCGCTACGCCCGAGAAGAGAACAACGGCACCGCAATCGGGGCGATGCGCCCACTCGAGTGCCTCGGCGACGGGGAGCGGTTCGTTGGACAGCCCAACCCAGTCATCACCCGAAGAAGGAATCTGCACTTCCCCATCGTATTACAGCCAGCCCCACCCGCGACTTTCGCCAATCAGAATGGGCGCGGTGAGCCAACGCTCGATCAGCACTAGTGTTTCCATTCGTGAACGGGGACTGCGACGAGGACGAGCCCGAAGGGCTTCGCCATGTCCCCCATCCCGATGACCGTCTTTGGCGCCATCCGTCTGAAATCGCTGCCATGCACACGGCACATGCGAATGCTGAGACAGCCCGGGTTCCAACCATCCATGTCTCTGAACCAGCCCCGAAGTTGCGACGACATCCTGGCCGAACGGTCGCTGCTGGGATCGTGGCCATCGGTGCTGCAGCACTGACAATTGGCGTGGCCTCGGGCCAGAGCGGGTCGCCGCATGCTTCGCTTGAAGCTGGCGTAGTCCGATCAGTCGCCCTTGGAGGCACCGTAGATACGACAACTGAGAACGCCAGTCGTGAAAAAACCAATGACATCGCCGCCGATATCAGCGCACAAGGCGAAGATTTCCTAACAGCACGGGTGCACGACGAAATCGCAGCCTCACTCCCGCGCATCCAGGCCGTCACCGCTGGCGGCATGCGTGAAGGCAGCGGCATGTTCGTGACCAACGACGGCCACATCGCCACCAGCGCCGGACTAATCGAAACCGCCAAGTACGTGCTCGCTTGGACTAACGATGGCCAACGGTGGAAGGCCCGTCTGATCGCAAGTGATCCCGTTAGCGACGTTGCCATTATCCAGATCGAGAGCGACCGCTGGCCGGCCGTGTCACTGGGCAGTGACAACAAGTTCCGAGATGGGCAGTACGCGCTGGCGCTCGACCATAATGACAACACGATCAGCGTTGGCGAAATCACCAGTGTGAGTTCGCCGCTGCTGGTCATCAGCCAAGTGGCCGCAGTGCCCGGGTCGGCAATCGTTGACGACACCGGTGTCGTCATCGCCATGATCACTGACGACGGCACAAACACCCGTGGCATCCGGGCATGGACGATCGAACGGGTCGCCGTCGACCTGATTACTTCGGGTGATACGTCGCACAACTGGCTTGGGGTCGCGGTCAGCAATGGACCCGAAGCCGACATGGTGGTCGTAGACGACGTAACCATTGGGTCGCCCGCAGCCCAGGCTGGCCTGCGAGTTGGTGACCTGATCAATTCGCTCGATGGCAACCCGATTGATGATGCCGGCGCGCTCTATCGCCAGGTCCAACAGACCGACGCTGGCGACGACATGGTGCTGACGGTCACCCGCAATGGCACCAAGCTCATCATCATCGCAACCCTTGCATTAGCGCCCTAGCCCACCGACTGCCCCTAGACCATCTCCCTAGACAAGTCGAAATGCTGCCTGGGTCGCCGCCGGCGCCGAGACCGACGGGCGGGTTCAGCCCCGCCAACGTTTAGATAACACGCGAGCCGCACCGGCCACCGCAGCAATACCGACACTCGCCCCACCAAGTGCAATTTGTTGTCGACGCTTTGCGTTCAACATGGCCCACGGACGCGGATCAAAACTGTCGACATAGGCCTCGACGTTTGACCATGACGGTTCCCATCCCAGATCGCGCAGCCGATCGTTTGATACCACCCATGGTTCGGTCGCGTAATGCATGATGCCGGGTGGTGTGGCAACAATGCCACGGTTCCAACTGAACCGAACGATCTCGTCCGCGAGTTGGCTCGGAATGGGAAGCCGGGGTGCGCGACCCGACAATGACCGGACCTCTTCGGCTCGAACCCAGCCGTCGGGTGCGACGTTGTACACGCCTGCTTGTTGGGAACGCACCAAAAGCTCGACTGCGCCGGCCAGGTCATCGAGATGCAGAAACTGCAGCGGAGGGTCGCTATCGCTGCCAAGGCCCGCTGCGAGCTGCATACTCTTTGCCACCCAGCTCGAACGGCCACTCGCCACTGCCGTGCTCGGTCGGACAATAGTCAATTTGCCGTTCGTCGCCGCCTGCCATTCCTGGCCAAGGCGTTCGATTGTCGCCTTGTTCTCTGCAAAGGCCAAGGCACTCGGGCGCACCTGAGCATGTTCGGTGAGCGGAATCGGATTTTCGGCGCGAGCGCCATAAACCATAGCGCTCGACAGCAGCACCACCTGACCGACGGATGCCCTGGCGGCAGCATCGAGCATGAGCTGTGCGGCGCGAGTGTCGTGTCGCGACGCGTCCACAAACTCATTACGCCCATAGGCCGAAGCAAGATGCACAACCGTGTCGGCACCGTCGAAAATTTCATCAAGATCAAGGGCACGCAAGTCACCCAGGTGATGACCGGCCAGGCCCTCGGCCTGAGCTCCGACCCGATCGATACCGACGACGGCTAGGTCGCTGTAGGCGACCAGCGCCTTGGCAACACGCGATCCGACGGCCCCGGCGACTCCGGTGACAACGATTCGCACGTGCTTCCCTCCTGGGCCCCACAATGACCTGGCAGCCTGATGACTAATAGTTGAACGTCGAGTCTACGCTCAATGTGATGAGTGATGACAGCGGTAACGCCGGTAACCCGTTTGGCGACATGCCGTTCTTTGGCGACTTCTCCAACATGGCAAACATGTTTGGGGGCGGGGCAGACCCCTGGGCACAAGCGAAGCAGATCGCTGCATCGGTGGCCACCGGCGGCGAACCCGAGAGCAATGTTGACCCGGCTGACCGCATCGCCTTCGAGCAACTTGCGCGAGTTGCTGAGCTCCATGTCTCAACCGCTACCGGTGTTTCGGTCGGCGACGGTACTCCTCCACAAATTCGTCCGGCCACCCGTCATGAATGGGCACTAGCAACGCTCGAGGCTTATCGTCCGATGCTTCAAGCCATGGCAGACACCATGAGCCAGACCATGTCCGGCATGGGTGAAGACCTCCTCCCGAGCGACGCTGATATTCCCGGCCTGCCTGGCGGCATGTTCAGCGGCGACTTCATGGCTCAAATCATGAAGATGCTTGCGCCGATGATGCTGTCGATGACCTCAGGGTCAATGGCAGGACAGCTCGCCCGCACCAGCCTGGGTTCTTACGACCTACCAATCCCGCGGCCAGAAGCAACCGAACTCCTCGTCGTTCACGCCAATATCTCCGCGTTCACCGAAGAGTGGAGTGTGCCGACTAATGACGTCCGGCTATGGCTGTGCCTGCACGAATACCTCCACCATTCGGTGTTGCGGCGCCCCCACATTGCCGAACGAATTAGCGAGCTAATCACGCGTTATGTGTCGGCTTTCGAATCGAACAGCCAAGCGCTTGGAAGCCAGTTCGGTGGCCTTGACCCGACGAACCCTGAATCCATGGGCCAACTCGAAGGCCTGATGAACGACCCCGAAGCCCTCATGGGCGTCGTCCAGAGCAACGCACAGCGAGCAATGTTGCCCGAGATCTCTGCTCTCATGGCCGCAATCGTTGGGTACGTCGACCACATGATGGACTCGATCGGGTCGAACCTGATCAGTAGCTATTCCATGATTAGCGAAGCCCTACGTCGACGACGAGTCACTGCCGACCCGACCGACCGCTTCCTGCAGCGCATGGTTGGGCTCGAACTCGACCAGGCCTGTTACGAACAAGGTCGCTCATTTGTTGATGGCGTTGTCGAGCGCGGCGGCCAAGACTCGCTCGCTCGGTTATGGCACTCGACGCGAGAGCTACCAACACCCAATGAGATTGTGGCGCCCGGCCTCTGGCTGGCCCGCATCGATATCGACGAACTCGTCGACGAAAGCAACGAGTCTGACGAAGAGGAATAAGCCTCGGCGTTCGTTGCCGACCACCAAGAACGCTCGGTACAACTCACCCTGTTGAGCGTCCAGCGTACGAACCACACGCGGCAATGGTGGTGTCGCTCATCGCTATAACCGGTTACGCACATTTCTGGAAATCCGGTTCGGCTGCCCTTAACAACGAATTGTTAGGGGCTGTCCAGCCAGACTGATTACTCGCCCCGGTCGATACCCAAGGGCGGTGTGGGATTGCGTTCAGTGCGCTGCCTCGCAGTGTCGGCTTCGTTAAGCCAAGAGGGGGGCAACAATCGGTCTGGTTCAGACGGTTGGTCGAACACCGCAGTCGCCCAGTCCGAGGGTTCCACCGGTTGGTCTGCAAAGGCGTCGACATACGGATCAGCCGATGTCGACCCTGGCCAGCTGGGATCTAGCGACGTTGGAACCTGCGCAGCTACGTCTGATTCATCAATTGTCACGGCCGCCATCTGCGTGGTGGGCAGCGGTTCGGGAACAGGGAGCGGCGGCGCAGGCGGTGCAGCCGGGCCAGAATCATCGGACTGTCGTGGCCCTCGGCTCCTCCCGAGGCGAATGCCGCTTCGAGGTGTCCGTCCGGATAACTGGCCACTACGCGGACCTTGCTGCATGATGAATACACCAATGCCAATCGACGCTATTGCGATGACGAGAAACCCAGCCCGAAGGGGGAAGGAGATGATCACGGCAAGCAGCGAGCCGACGACCCATGCGATCTGAAACTGAGTCTCGAAGCGGCCGAATGCAGCACCGTGGTTGGCGCCTGGCGCATCTCGTTGCACTAACGAATCGAACGCCAATTTTGCCGCCGAGGCCGAGCCGCCCACAATCAAAGCAACAAGTCCCGCACCGCTAAGACCGCCTGCCCAGACTCCAGCAATCGCGGAAACTGCGACGGCGATAACTGCGCCGACCAGCATTTTCTCTTCGCTGAAACGTTTGCGGAACCAAGGAGCGATGACGTTGCCAGCGAACCCACCGAACCCCCACAAGGCAAAAGGGATCGCCGCCTTGTACCAGGGAAGACCCGGATCGTCGAGAAGCTCGAAACCAAGTGCAGCCTTCACCGCTGCACCCGCAGCTGTCCCGATGCCAGAAAGGTCCGGTAGTTCTGAGCGAACGAATTCGAACAGCAGCAGGAAAAAAACGAAACCGACGATGCCACGAAGCGTGGCCATCACGAACGATGCCAGCCTGACTCCGGCAGAGCGAATATCAAGATCGTCTTGGTTCGTCCCTGGGTCATCTACGAACACCCGCGGCATCTTCATCGAGAAGAAAACACCGATGAGGTACACAAAGGCCGCCCACCACAGCGTGGGTGTCGACCCAAACAACTGGTACATCGCTACTGCTGGCAAAACACCAACAACGCCAGCGACCGCCGACAGAATTGCCAGCCGCGAGTTCTTGTCGACGAGTTCGTCCTCGTCATGCACCGTGGTTGGCACCGTTGCCGCCTTGGCAACGGAGTAGGTCTTACCCATTACAAGCCAAATAAATGTGATCGGGAAGAACCATGCCGTGCCGATATTGCGGATCAGCAAGACCATGAGTCCAGCGCGCAGCAGCAAGGACAACGCGATGGTTGCCCTGCGACCGCCACGAACGCGGTCAAGGGCGGGGCCGATTAGTGGGCCGACCAAGGCAAAAGGCGCCATGGTCAGCACCAGCGCTAACAGAATGCGCGAACGTGCGTCGTTCGGATCGATGCTGAGCAAGGTGCCCGCCAGGGTGACGAACACCGATGCCTCACCGGCTGCATGAAACGCATGAGTCCGGGCCAGACGGATGAAGGGGGCAACCGCCACTGACCCGCTGCTTTGTCGCGTTGTACCCCCCGGCGACGCTTCGCCAGATGCAGAGGTGCCCGATCCGGGTCGCGACAGATTGGGTCGCGACAAGGGCTGCCAGCCCGAACCCGTTACCTGATCCTTCACCTGGCAAATCTACTTCGCTCACGAGGCAATAGCCGCCTCACCCCACAGCGACCCATTATCGACCAAGCAGTGTGTCAGCGCTGCGGGGCTGCGTGTAAAGCCACGCCACTACTGCGGTAACAAAAATATAGGTCAACGAATGCGTCAATGACCTAGTCGTTGAATTTGTAACCCAGGCCTCGGATGGTCACGATCAGTACCGGGTTAGACGGATCGATCTCGACCTTTTCTCGCAGGCGTTTGATATGGACGTCGAGCGTCTTCGTCTCGCCCACATAGTCATGACCCCACACCTTGTCGATGAGCTGATCACGTGTCAGAACGCGACCGGCGTTCGATACCAACGCCATCAGAAGGTCAAACTCCTTTAGCCGCATATCGACCGTTTGGCCGCGAACCAAGACTTCGTGTCGGCCCGGGTCGATGTGCACGCCCCCAACATGTATCGGATCGCCCAACTCGCTCGCTGGTTCAGTGGTAGAGCCCGACGACTCGTCAACGACCGCCCGACGCAGAACCGATCTCATTCGGGCGACCAATTCACGAAATCGGTAGGGCTTGGTTACATAGTCGTCGGCGCCAACCTCGAGCCCGACGACCGCATCGATCTCTTCGCCTTTGGCAGTGACCATAATGATTGGAACATCGCTCTTTGAACGGATCTCGCGGCAGACGTCGAGTCCCGAGATACGCGGCAGCATGACGTCTAGCAAGACGATGTCTGGCGCACCAGCATCGAAGCGAGCCAGCGCCTCGCTGCCGTCTCGAGCGACATCGATGGCGAAGCCTTCTCGGGCCAGGCCAATACGAAGCGCTTCAAGGAATGACTCTTCGTCCTCGACGATCAGGACCTTAATTGGTTTTGTGTCTGCGCTCATTGACGAGACTCTCGGATTCCTGGTTCAGGGGTGTTCTGGGGGGCGGTTCGAGGCAGCGTCATCGTAAAGGTTGATCCGTCCCCTTCGGACGACGTGACCACGACGGTGCCACCGTGATTGATCGCGACATGACGCACAATGGACAAACCGATACCGGTGCCACCAGTGGAGGATTCACGCGCTCGATCAACCCGATAGAAGCGTTCGAAGACCCGGTCCAGGTCACGGGCGGGGATGCCGCGGCCGCTGTCTTGCACGACCAACGTGATCACGTCCATATCGGCTCGGCTTCGCACGCTTACCGAGTCACCGGCGCTGCTGTACTTGATTGCGTTCTCGACCAGGTTGACCAACGCCGTGACAAGTTGGTCCCGGTTACCGCTGATCATGATCAGCTCATCTGGGCCAATAGAACCAACCTCGATCTCGGCCTTCTCAGCTGCAACGCGGGTTCGCGCTAGCACCTCGTCGACCACCCTCTGTACCTGAACCAACTCGTCGTAACTTTGGGTTGTTGACTCGATGCGACTCAATTCGAGGAGATCACCGATCGTTGCTGACATACGGTCGACTTCGATAAGGAGCCGATCGGTGAGCTGCTTGCGCACCGCACCGTCGGGTTCGTCGACCAACATTTCGACGAGCAGGCTGACGGCGCCAACCGGGGTCCGCAGCTCATGGCTGAGATTGGCGACAAAGTCCCTCCGTGTCTTATCAATGCGGTGATGCTCGCTGACATCTTCGATCACTGCCAGAGCCCCGATCGTCTGTCCGTCGGCGGTAATGGGACCTGCTTGCACAAGGAGTGCGCGCGACGGCGGCCCAAAGACTTCGAGTTCTCGTTCGACACGGTCACCCTGTAACGCCGATGCCAGCAGTTCGGCCAACGCCGCGTCAACGAGACTCTGTTCGTGGGGCCGATCAGTGATGGCCCCAGCCTGGCGATTCTTGACAAGGACCTGGCCGGCGCCGTCGGTCACGACCACACCAGACGTCAGGGCATCGAGAGAGAGCTGCAGCAGATCTACCCGGGCACTGGCTTCGAAATCGGCTCGACTGTCGAGCTGCCAGAAATGAAGATCTCACCCTCGAGGTCAGAGGGATCGGCAGCGGCGGCGCTGTCATTGTTTGCACCGCTATCGGTGCTTGTTATGACCTCGGCGTCGTCGTCGACACCATCGGACACATCGTCGCTGTCGCCACATGCGACAGCAAAAAGAGCCATGGTCAGTACCAGGCTCGCTATTCGCCACGGAGACGAACGGGGGGTTGTCATTTTTCATTCCTCCAAAGGAACTAGTTGTGGCACTGACAACGCATGCGCAATGCCATGCACGAAACTAACGACCACTTCTTGCCCCAGCCCCAACCCCGGGTGAACTCCAGGTAAACCGTTAGATCTATTCGGCGGCTTCGTTTTTAGCTTGGCGACGGAGGTCTTTGACCAGGGCATGGGCTTCCATCAGGACAGCCTGGTCATGCACATGGGACAAGATGCTGATGGCCTTTGAGCGTTTGACCCAAGTCACCGCATCGACTTCGTTGTTCTTGACGAAACTGCCGCTGCGGGCTTGCATCAGCCAATATTTGACTTGTTTGGAGTTGCCATTGGGGGTCGTGTAGTTCACCGGGCTCAGCTTGGCCAACACGTCACAGACCAAACCGGTTTCTTCCTGAACTTCGCGCAGGGCCGCATCAGGATGCTTTTCGCCGGTGTTGAGCTTGCCCTTAGGCAACGACCAGTCGCCGTAACGAGGTCGGTGGATCAGGAGATAGCGCGGCTTGCCCTTAGACATGTCAACGACGACGCCGCCCGCTGCTTCGATCTGCTCAAGGCGTTCCATTGCTAGTTTCCTTGTTCGTGCAGAAGCACGTGCATTTCAACGGTGCCAGACGGGTCGGGAGCAATCCAGGATCCATCGCTAGTAAGAGACCAGGAGCGACGGTCGTCAGCCAAGTTCATTTCGATGATGCGGTCGACCTTTTTTCGGGTCATAGGATCGATCACCGGAACGAGCGCTTCTACCCGTCGGTCCAGGTTGCGACTCATCAGGTCTGCAGATCCAATCAAATAGTGAGGTTTACCTATGCCCTCACCGTTTGCGAACCAGTAGCAGCGTGCGTGTTCCAGGTACCGCCCGAGCACGCTACGAACCGAAATGTTCTCACTCATTCCCGGCACTCCAGGACGGAGGCAACACATACCGCGAATGACGAGCTCGACTCGCACGCCTGCCTGTGAGGCTGCATAGAGCTCGTCGATCATGTCGGGATCCACGAGCGAGTTCATCTTCATCCGGATGTGCCCGCCGGAACCAAGCGCCGCTTCGTTTCGGATTAACTCGATAAAGCGCGGACGCATGTCTGCCGGCGCTACAACCAGATGGTTGTAGTCGACGGGCACATGAAAGCCCGTGAGTGAGTTGAACATCGCACTCATATCAGCACCGAATTCAGGCTGCGAGGTGAACAGGCCGATGTCGGTATACAGCCGGGCGGTGAGCGCGTTGTAGTTGCCGGTCCCGAAATGGCAGTAGCGAACCAGTTTGTCTTCTTCACGCCGGATTACCAGACATGTCTTGGTGTGGATCTTGAGCGACACAAACCCATAGGCCACATGGACGCCAGCCCGTTCGAGTCGTTTCGCCCAGCTGATATTGGCTGCTTCATCGAATCGAGCTTTGAGCTCAACAACGACAACAACCTGTTTGCCAGCCTCGGCGGCACGCACAAGCGCTTCGACAATAAGTCCGTCGCCCGACATGCGATACATCGTCATCTTGATCGCTTGGGTGTGCGGGTCATCGGCCGCGGCATTGATGAAGGCCAGCACCGAGTCCTCGAACGAATCGTAGGGGTGATGCACCAGGATGTCATTCTTACGAATGCGAGCAAACAACTCGCCGGGCGATCCAATGCCAGCAAATTCATCGGGCGTGCGAGGACTCACGGGTTTCAGACTGAAGCCAGCGCGACCGTGTACGAGCTTGTCAATATTGCCGTAGCTCGAAAGGTCGACACGCCCGTCGACGTCGAAGAAGACGTCGTGTTCGATACCAAGTTCGCTGGCCAAAATGTTACGGAGTTCGGGTGTTGCCGCCGAACGGATCTCGACACGCACGACCTCGCCGAACCGTCGCTGGCGTAGCTCACTCTCGACCGCGGTCATCAGATCATCATCGTGATCGTCAAGCATGTCGGCGGTAACGGCTATGTCGGCATCGCGAGTCACGCGGAACACGGTTCGTTCGATGATCTCGACGCCAGGAAAGAGCTTGTCTAAATTGGCAGAGATCACTTGTTCGAGCTGAACGGCCTTGTCACCGATGGGCAGATGTCGACTCAGCAGGTCAACGGGGACCTTGACTCGTGCGAACCGTCGAACACCGCTGTGGGGGTCAACAATAAGCAGGCCAAGGTTCAGCGACAACGTGCTGATATACGGGAACGGATGACCTGGATCGACCGCTAGCGGCGTCAGGATCGGGAATACCTGGTCGGCGTAATACGCAGATAATTCAGCTTGCTCTTCAGGCGTCAGGTCGACCCAGTCAACGAGATGAAGCGCATTCGCGTCTTCGGTCATCTCGGTTCGGATCCGGCTCAAGATCTGTTGGGCTTCAGCGTGTTGAGTGCGTGCCATGTCGAGCGCGCCCTCGTATTGTGAGACCGAGGTAACACCGTCGTCAACGATACGAATGCGCCCGTTGCGAGCATCGTCTCTCATCGACGCCACCCGGACAAGAAAGTACTCGTCTAGGTTCGCCGCCCAAATCGACACGAACCGCATGCGGTCGGCGTAAGGCAACGACGTGTCTTCGGCGAGCGCCAAGACGCGGCGATTGAAATCGTGCCAGGACAGTTGCCGGTTGAGGAACCGAGAAGCGGTAGTTGGTGTATCAGCTTGTTCAGAGGTCATCGTGTTCGCACCCTGCGGCGGACACCGAGACCTTTGATCCGCGGCTCAGATAGCCGCAGCGAAGCACGACGCACGACCCGCAAACGGTTTAGCCTTCGTCTTCGTCGTAGCCCAGGTCCCACTCGAGCAGAATCTTTGAGCGTTCGGCGTCGCGATTTACACGTTCACGGTTGCGACGGAACTGCGGATCGTGGGGAGGCAATAGCAGCAGGCGGGCCATCACGCGGAGCTTGAATGACTCGACGAAGCTGCTGTCGCCAAAGTCGCTGCGGAAGTCCCAGTGAGGCGAGGTGGGACCGAGGTACACGATCTTCACGTGTGCGTCCGGTGTGATCCGATCGCCATTCTCGTCAACCGCTCCGGGTGTCTGGATGTCTGACATGTAGAGCAGCCTAGGCCGATTACGCCCTCACCCGTCCATGACTACCCCTCTGTCAACAAACTGCTGGCCCAAAGGATCACTGGTGAAGCTCTAACCACTATTTCCCAGGCGGCTGATGTGTCCTTGCAGTGCCGGCACACCTAGCAGGCTTGACGTATCGCAATCCGACGAGTGCATGCCCGTTCAACGACTCGAGGAAGATGACCGACTTGGGTGCGTACCCCCTGCGACGCACACGTTCTTCCCGCCTTCTACGGCAAGGCCAAAGTCGCGTGCTGAAAGACCGACGTCTCGGCAACGTCGCTCACTACGCCATATCCCTTCACGTCTCAAGGCCTCCACATCGGTGTGCATTTGACGATGCCCTGCGGGTTCGAGACGCACCGGTAGCAGGTCTCTTCCTACCGAACGTCACGAACTGTTGGGTCACCGCTGTGCAGGGTCACCGAACACAGTTCTACGACGAAACCGGATCTGTTGCACAAGCACTTCGACAGTAAATTCTTTGGTCACTATTTTTGGCAGGAATGAGCTGCTGGAGTGCGTCAGTCGCCGTTCGATGCGTCGCCGCGTGTGCCAAGAGAGACGTCGACGACTTGGACATTGCCGCGACGTTCGAACTCGACATTGATCACGTCGCCAGGATCTTGGCGACGAATGATGCGAGCCACATCTTCGGGCGTCGCCACGGACGCTCCATTTATGCCGGTGATGACATCGCCGGGTTCGAGGCCCGCTCGACCGGCGGCTGAACCTTCGAAGATATCGACAATGAAGACACCGCTATCGCCGGTTGCTCCCGCTTCGTCGCGCTGAGCTTCGGGCACAACGCCAAGCGAGCGACTCGATGCTCCGAACCAGGCCGTGTCAGGAGTCAAAGACGGATCGCCCTCCGCGAAACCTTGGAGGAAGTCCATGACTGAATCGATGGCTATAGCAAAACCGACATTCTGCGATCCCTCGATAATGGCCGTATTGATGCCAATAACCTCGCCTGCTGCGTTGACCAGTGGTCCACCCGAGTTGCCGGGGTTGATCGCAGCATCGGTCTGGAGAAGGTTCTCAAAACGCAACCGGCCAGCGTCGATCTGACGGTTCTTGGCCGACAAGATACCCAGCGTGACGGTTGGGTCGCCGCCAAGGCCCAGTGCGTTGCCGATGGCGAGCACCTGATCACCCACCAGCGACTGCTCGGTGGTACCCAACGTTGCTGGCAGCGTGTTGGTCACTCCCTGCACCTGAATCAGCGCAACGTCTTGAGCGACGATGCTCGACACAACGGTGGCGGGGGCTCGGGTGCCGTCAAAGAACACGACTTCGACCGTGTCAGCATCTTCGATCACATGGGCGTTCGTGAGGATCAGGCCATTGGTGCCGACGACGATGCCGGAACCAGCCCCACCAAAGACCCCACGGAAATTCTCGACATTGGTTTCGATCGAGACCACCGATGGCGACACGACTGCCAACACACCTTGCACATCGAGTGCGCCGCCACGCAGGCTTAGATTCTCGCCACCGACCACGGCGCTTCCGCCTCCGAGACTGACCAGTGATGGTTGGTCGTCAATGAACAACAGAAAGGCACCAACGACCGATGCAGCGACAACGAGCGCTATTGCCGACGCCAGCGCTGCTAGAGGCCACGGGTTTATCCACCATGGGTCCTCGCTAGGCACAGCGGCCGTCGAGCTTGACGGTCGCGGGTTAGGCAGCGGCGCATACAGATTGTGTGCCGGGTCATAGGTCGGCGGGGTCGCGGGCAGCGAGTCCAAGGGGTTATCGGCACCAGTGCCCAAGTAAGACGGCATCTCGGAAGCAGATGGATCGGTCAAGTCAGCCACGCTCCCCCATCATCGCCGAAGAATGCCTCGATCACCACGCGGCTGGGCAATCTGGCTGGGTCCAAGCGGCTTGAGCCGCCGGGTAGCACATGCAGGACTGGCCGCCCTTGACAACCGGGCAATCGGCAGGGAGCGAGGCGACTTGGGCGGGTCCGAGGCCATCGTAATTTCATCTCAGGTTGAGATGGGCTCGCATGGACCTGCTCTCGCAGCAGATTCCGCTGATAGAGGACCACAAACCGAAGCTAACGACAATCAAATTTCAACCAACAATGAACATTCGATACACCGATCCCAAAAATCGCTGCAATTACAACGGCCACACCGAAAATCGACAGAAATCTCAGATTTACCTTCGCTTTCGCACCGGTATGGCGTAATGAAATCCGTAAGCGACGTACTTGGAGACAACTCGTGGACACGTCTTGGATGGCAGAAGGCAATTGCGCAGGCCAGGCTCCTGACCTTTTCTTCCCCAGCGATGGGGTTGGGGTCCAGGTAGCTAAAAAGGTCTGCATTGACTGCCCTTCAACGAATGCCTGCCTTGAGTACGCCTTGGCCTTGCGCATCGAACATGGTGTGTGGGGTGGCTGTTCCGAGCGTCAGCGACGTCGTATTTTGAAGGCTCGCCGCCTCGCTGTGCAGAGCGAAGCGGTACACGCTTAGGTAAAGGACCCCCCGCCTTTACCCACTAGATCGGGCACGCCGTGCAGGGCGTGCCTCGATCGCGTTTTGGGGCGGTGGCCACCACCTGGGCACCTACCGGCCCTCAGCGCAACGAGCGGTCTGCACCGATAACGTTCACCGGCACCTTCGATAGCCCCCTCCACTGGGGTTCACCTACCTTGCGGAACTAGGTTGGAGCGGAAGATCGAACGATTGCCAGGAGGCATCATGAACGAAGTAGTCATTGTCGAAGCTGGTCGCTCGCCGGTAGGCAAGCGCAATGGGTCACTCGCTGGGGCGCACCCAGCCGATGTGCTTGGTCCAGTGATGATGGAAGTCATCAAGCGAGCTGGCATCGAATCATCTGATGTTGGTCAGGTGGTGGGCGGTTGCATCAACAAGATCGGTGCCCAGGCCATGAACATCACTCGGACCGCTTGGTTGAGTCATGGCGGAGCCCAGGAAGTAGCGGCTACCACGATCGATGCTCAGTGCGGTTCATCGCAGCAGGCAGTCAACCAGGCGCATGCGCTGATCGCCTCTGGCATCGAAGACGTCGTGCTGGCATGTGGCGTCGAGGCTATGAGCCTGCTCCCTATTGGTTCCGATGCCTTTGCCGGCAAGCAAGCCGGCCTCGGTAGCCCGATGAGTCGCACCTATTTCGGGCACTATGAGTTCATCAGTCAGTTCGACGGTGCAGAACGAATCGCCAATAAGTACGAGATCACCCGCGAAGACACCGACCGATTCGGCTTGCAATCTCAGGAACGTGCCGCCGTTGCTATCGCCGAGGGTCGCTTCGAGACACAGATCATTCCAATCGAGGCACCAGTCCTTGACGCAGACGGTAAAAAGACCGACGAAAAGATCACCGTGACGCGTGATGAAATCCCACGCGACACCAGCCTAGAGAAGCTCGCACAGCTCAAGCCGGTCGCTGGCGACGGCGGTATTCACACCGCGGGGACATCCTCCCAGATCGCTGATGGCGCCAGCGCAGTGCTGATGATGAGCGCTGAAAAGGCCAAGGAACTTGGCGTCAAGCCGATCGCCCGAATCGTGCAAAGCGCGCTGGTCGGTTGCGACCCCGTCCTGATGCTCGAGGGCCCAATTCCAGCAACGCGCAAGATACTCGAAGCCGAAGGTTTGACCGTCGACGACATCGACGTCTTCGAAATCAACGAAGCATTTGCGTCGGTCGTACTGGCCTGGAGCAAGGAACTTGGCCCTGACATGGACAAGGTCAACCCCAACGGCGGCGCCATCTCACTTGGCCACCCGCTGGGCGGTACCGGCTGCTTCCTGACCACCAAGGCAGTCCACGAATTACAGCGCACCGGCGGCCGTTACGGCGTCATCACCATGTGTTGTGGTGGCGGCCTTGGCACCGGCACCCTGATCGAACGCCTCTGATCTGACACACAGTGTGTACTCCCATGGGGAGTGCACACTTCAGGTAGTCGATGCTCGCATTGCGAACGCGCCAACGATGGGGCCCGGCGCGAGCAGCATGAACGCAAATCCCCAGTTGGACGCGTCTCGAACGACCGGAACCAGGAAAATCGTGAGCACCGTAAGCACGAAACCAAGCGCAAGTTGCAGCGTGAGTGCAGTGCCGACGGACTCGGGTTCAACAACCTCGGTAACAATCGTCGAGAACTGCGCGCTGTCAGCCACAACCCAGAATCCCCAGACCAGGCCGACCATAAGCACAAATGCAGGTGGAGCCGAGACAAGGAAACCAGTGACCATCGACGCCAAAGCAGACCAGCGCATTGCTAGCCCTGCTGCGGTCGATCGCTTCTGGCGATCCGAGAGCGACCCGACGTAGACGCAGCCGAACGCTCCGATCCCAATCGTGCCGAAGGCTGCGATGCTGGCCGAGCGTTGGTTGATGAAGACATCACCGTAGAACGCGGCAATCCAGGCCCACATGGCGTAGAGCTCCCACATATGGCCAAAGTAGCCAAGGCTCGCCAAGCGGAACTCACGGTTGTTGACTACAGATCGGAGTTTGGCCGGGTCAAAGGGCGCAGCCGCAGTTGCATACGGTCCTTCCGAACCCAATCGCTCTGCGAGCAGGCCACCGACCAGGGTCAGTGCGGACGTCGCTCCGATCACAACTTGCCAGTCGAGTTCTCCAATGCCATTGATGAGATGGGGAAGAGCCGAACCCAGCGTCAGCGCTCCAATCATGACCCCCAGCGCATAGCCGCGCCCGGCCCGGTACCAGCTGGACATTGCCTTGAGTGCTGGCGGATAGACCGCCGCCAAAAAGACGCCTGTCATGAAGCGTGCGACTAGTGCTGGGCCGTAGGCATTCAGGGGGATGATGGCTGCATTGGCGATAGCGGCGCCTGTTGTGCCGATCAGCATTAGGCGACGAGGTGCAATTCTGTCGGCGAGGTTCGCCAACGATGAGCCAGCAGCGCCGACCACGAAGCCAATCTGTAGCGCAATGATTAGCCAACTCTTGGCGGTTGAGCCCAGGTCCCATGCGGCCGTGAGTTGACCAAGCACCGCTGCAGTCGAAAACCATGTGGACATCGCCAGGACCAGGGCGACTGCCAACAAGCGAAGTTCGCGCCCCTGTCCTGCGGGGCGATCAGCATCACCACCCGCCCTGGCATCAGCTTCTTCGATAGTGGAGCGAGACATCGGACTCAGATTAGGCCGGCAGTGAGTTGGTAGGTTCGTAGCCGTTGCGGCAATAGCCAAACCACGAAGCGTTAACAACCATTCCCACAATGCGCAGGTGACAAACCGCTGCTCGGACGCAAGCGTCGAACTCGATCAACCAGTGGTGATCAGGCGACGTCGTCGTCGGATATGCCGTCGGCTACCCCATCTTGAAACTCTTTTTGAGCCTGGCCAATCGAACGGGCAAGCTTAGGAAGCTTGGCACCGCCAAAAACCACAAGAACGATAACCAATACGATAATTAGCTCTGTTGCCCCGAGATTCATATCGTGAGCTTAGCCGGATATCTCGACAGCGATCAGGCGGCGAGATTACGCGGTTGCGATCTCGGGCAGCTCAACCTGACGGCTTGCGTTTCGCTGGCGGCGGATACGACGGCGTTCCCGTTCGCTCATGCCACCCCAAATGCCGAACTTCTCGCTATTGGCCAATGCGTACTCAAGGCAATCGTTTTGCACGATGCAGTTACGGCAGACTTCTTTGGCCTCGCGAGTCGAGGCACCCCTCTCGGGGAAGAACAGGTCAGGGTCTACGCCGAGGCAGTTCGAGAACTCTTGCCACGAACGATCAAGCATGTTTTTGCGACGCATGGCGCCTCCTCAAAGGGGAATCCACCCTTTGTAATTACAACAGTGTCATCATTGTGTCAGCGGGAAAGCCAAAAGCGCAAGGCCGATCTAGGTTTTTGCGCGCTTTTTGTTGTCTTTTTGCGGTTTTAGGCCCAAATTCCCTAAAAATCGGCCCACCACCCGCCCTCATACCAGTATCAACAGTGCCCACACGAGCAACACCACTCCGTGCTGAGGGCGATTCATAGGACGAACAGAACTCCGGTAATGTCGTACGATGACTCCATCGCGCGACAAATCGAAGATAGTTCTGGTCACCGGTGCGTCCAGTGGCATCGGCGCCGCAGCTGTTCGAGCATTAACTGCGACCGGCATGACCGTGCACGCCGCGGCTCGCCGCCACGATCGATTGCAGGCTCTTGCCGCCGAAAGCGGATGCATCCCCCATGTCCTTGACGTAACCGATGCGCCTGCGGTGCAAGCACTGGTGGCCGAGATTGGCACCATCGACATTCTGGTCAACAATGCAGGCCTTGGCCGCGGTTGGGGCTCACTAGTCGAGGCAACGTACACAGACATCGAAGTCACCGTCTCGACGAATGTGACCGCAACAATCCACATGGTCCAGGCGGTCTTGCCCGCCATGATCGCCCAGAAATCTGGCCATGTCGTGAACGTTGGATCCATGGCTGGGCTCTATCCGCTCAGCTCCGCTCTCTACGGTGCCACCAAAGGCGCCATGCATCGCCTATCGACCAATCTTCGCCTTGAGCTGCACGGCACCGGCGTGCGGGTCACCGAAATCTGTCCCGGCCGAATCCAAACCGAGTTCTACCAAGTAGCCGTTGACGATGACGATGCTCGATCGGCAATCCTGGACACTGGCGCTGACGAGGTGACCGCTGCCGAGTGCGCCGACACCATCGTTTATGCAGTAAATGCCGCACCTCATATCAATATCAATCGGATTGAGCTGCAACCGACCGAGCAGACATACGGTGGAAGCCAGTACGTCCTACGAAAGACACAGCCATGAACTTCGCCGAAGGCTCTTTTACAGGCAAGGTAATCGCCATCACCGGTGCCGCATCTGGCATGGGCGCTGCGTGCGCGCGGGCCTTTGCCGAACTCGGAGGCACTGTCGCAATCATCGATATCGACGAAAAGGGTGCTTTAGGCGTCGCCCGCGAGATAGCTGGCGACGACCCAATCATTGGCGACCTTTCCACGAGCAGCTTCTGCTCCCATGCAATCGCGACAATCACTGACCGTTACCAGCGTCTCGACGTTCTTGTAAACGCTGCAGGCACCATTCACCGCGCTGACGCTCTGGGCACGAGCGACGATGACTGGCGCCGTGTCATGGGCGTCAATATCGATGGCATGTTCTATCTGAGCCGAGCAGCGGTCAAATACATGGCCAAGAGCGGTGGTGGCGCGATCGTGAACTTCGGCAGCATCTGGGGCGGCGTGGCGGCGTCAGGGTCGACTGCGTACTGCGTGTCCAAGGGTGCGGTGCATCAACTCACACGGGCTATGGCGCTCGACCATGTGGAAGATGGCATTCGAATCAACGCTGTGGCTCCTGGCGAGGTTCGCACCCCAATGCTGTCCAGTCAGCGTGCCACTCCCCCGTCTGCGGCCGACCTGCAGGCCATGGCCGATGCAACGATTCCCATGAAGCGGCTGGCTGAACCCGAAGAGATCGCCAACGTGGTTGTCTTCTTGGCGAGCAACGACGCCAGTTACATGACCGGCGAAATCGTGCACGTCGACGCTGGGTACACCGCCCGGTAAAGGGCCCGTTGCTCTTAACGGCGCCCGGTGCGCATGGCTCGTTTGTGTTCGACGAAGTCGACGAGCACGTAGTCACCCAGGTTTTGCGGTGTGGTGAAGAACGCTCTGCCACCGTTGAGTTGGGTGATTTTCTCGATAAAGCGGGTCAGATAGGGTGTCGCGTCGAGCATGAAGACGTTGATTCGAATGTCCTCACGGGTGCAGCGATTGACTTCGATCATGGTCTTGTCAATCGTCTCTTGAATCGGTGGATAGTTGAACTGCGGTCGCCCATAGTCGTCGAGGTGCGCGGTCGGTTCCCCGTCGGTGATCATGATGATCTGCTTGGTGCCGGTCTGCTTTTTCAGCATGTCTCGGGCCAGCATGAAACCATGTTGCATGTTGGTGCCATAGACAAAGTCCCATTGAACGCCTGGCAGCTTGGTCGGCTCGATCACGGTGGCCACGTCGCTGAAGCCGACCACACCCAGATAATCACGCGGGTACTGCGATGAGATCAACCCATAGAGCGCCATGGCGACCTTCTTGGCGGGCAGGAAGTTGTCGCGCATCGGCATCGAGAGTGACATGTCGAGCATCAGCACCGTTGAGGACTGGACCTGGTGTTCGGTACGTTCGACTTCGAAGTCGTCGGGTGTCAGCTGAACCGGCGTCCCGCCACCAGTGCGGGTGATGGCATTACGGATGGTCTTGCCAATGTGCAGATTGAATGGGTCGCCCCATTCATAAGGTTTGGTGGTGTACTCGCGCTCGTGACCTTGGCCCGACTCGTGCATCTCATGGCGCCCAACCGTGTTCTTCGCCAGCTTGGAGAACAGATCAGACAGCGCCTGGTTCGCAATGCGGCGGACCGCCCGAGGCGTGAGTTCGAGTTTGCCGTCGTTGTTCTCGACCAGACCAGAGTCTTCGAGCATCTTCGATAACTGGCTGAGCTGCTCAAGTGAATTTGCGGCATCGTCACCCATGAGCTCGCGGGCACGTTCGATGTCGACTTCAGCGAGCGCACCGGGGTTCGTGGTGCCCCGCAACAGGTTCTCGAGCTGGTCAAGATCGTTGAGGTCGCCCATCATGTCCATGGCTGAACCCATATCGAGCGGGTCATACCCGGAGAAGTCGTAGGACTGCTGCCAGCCGGCATCGGGGAACATTTGTTGCAGGTTCTGACCGAGCTGGTCGACCTGCCACTTCAGGTCCATGTCCTCGAGTAGTTGGTCCGACAGTGACTGCATCTGCGCCCGTTGTTCCGGCGTCATCGAGTTCATCATCGCCTGGGCCGCAGCCATCCGCTGGGCCATAACTTCGAGCAGTTCGTCGAGCGTCTGCGGATTCTCGGGGAAGAAGTCGCCGAACTTGTCCATGAAGTCAGCAAAGTCGGGCTCCTCGCCCTGCTGGCGCTGATCGAGCATGTTGTTCAGCTCAGACATCATGTCCTTCATGCGCTGCATGTCTTCGGGTGACATGTCGTTGACGCCCTCGGCCATCTGATCCAGTTGCTGTTGCATCAGCTGCTCACGCAGCTTCTCCATCAGATCATCAAAGCGCTGCTGAGATTCCTGCGATTGAAAATCGTAGTTCTCGAGCCCTTTTACCTGACCAGCCAGGTCAGATGGCAGCAGGTCAAGTTGCACGTTTTTCTCGGTGACCGAGTTCTGGGTCAGGTCACTGCGTCGATCATCGCCGGAGTTGCGGGCTTCTTGAGCCAGATCGTTTAGTGCTTGTCGTTCTTCGCCGACAAGTTCGCGCAGCTCTTGTGCAATTTCGTCGTAGACGCCGCCAAGGTCATGGTTCTCGAGTCGTTCGCGTCGTTCTTCGGCCAACTGCTGCAATAGTTCGCGCAGGCCTTGGATGTGGTTGCCGTCAACGTCAAAGCCTTGTTGCAACAGATTGCGAAGTGCACTGTTGGGGTCGCCGTGGTGAATGAGCTCGTCGCTGAGTTCAGCGAATATGTCGAACGCGTCGAGGTCAAACCCGTTTTGTGAACCGTCCCATTGGGAGTACGCATAACGGCGCGCCTCGGGGTCTCGTTTGCGGCGGAACCGGCGAAGCACCATGAACGGAGCCTAGGACACTCTGTGCTAGTCGCACAGCCGGCCCGCTACTTGATTCGAAACTCGTCGCTCCAGCCGTCGGGTTCTTCCTTCAGCTGGTCACTGGTCGCCTGACGTGACCAGTGTGGCAGGTCCATCTCGCCAACTGACGATGCGAGATTACCTACCCGTGGTACGGCCTCGCCAGCAGGTTTATCGACAGAACCTGTCGGGTCCGCACCCACCGCCACTGCAGTTATACGTGCAGTCTTCGGCGTTGGGTCCACATCGCCCTTGGCGTGTTTTGCTATCTCAAACCGAGGGAGTTCGCTGCTATCGAGCATGGCAGCACCTTCAATCGCGGGAGCATGCCCAGAGGATCGACCGAAGAACCCCCTACCGCTCTTCTCGTAGCCACAGCCGGCCGTTATTCAGGTTCAGAGACGTTGACCACGTAGCGCCTTTTTCTCGGCCGATGATCATCGAGCTGATGCCAGGTACTTGTTCGCTGTTGAACACGGCGTGAATGAGCGCGCCAACCGACCGGCACAGAGCCCCGCTCTTGACAAGAACGGCTTGCACAAACGGGGCATCGAATTCCTTGCGGAACATGCAATCTTCTGGTGTGAACGTGAAGCGCGAACGCAGCTCAAGAGTCTCTTCGTCGACAATGCCCGACGGCTCCTCCAAGCTGGCCGCTGACTTTAAAGCCGTGTCGCCCTTAGCCCATACCGAACGACGCGACGGTACGAGTCTTCAAAAAGCAGGGGTCACAATCAACCTGTTCAAGGCCAAGAACATCCAACTGTTGACCTCCCGCTACAAACAACGACAGCGCTCTCATCCCGAGACACGCCGTACGACTCTCCTTTGCCTGCACTGGCCATCCCAGACCCATCGATGACACAGACAAGAAGTGTGCACTGTTGATGACCAACCGGCCACAACGGCGACGATAAGAATCGAGTTTCACCCGTCACCTGCCCAAGATCTAACGCTCTCCCCGCCGAAATTTTCCAAAGGTTCTGCCTCTTCGTAGAGACACGCCCCAAGCCTATGCAAGATTGCCTTAACGCTACGCCTGCGCGAGTGCGTACTCTTTTGCCTGCATGACCGAGATCGATCCGTATCTGCACTTCAACGCGGAAGCCTGGTCCAAGCTACGAGCGACGACACCGATGACGCTTGACCAAGCCGACATCGAACGGCTGCAGGGGGTAAACGAGAATCTCTCGATGGATGAGATCGAACGCACCTACCTGCCGCTCTCACGCCTGCTCAGCCTGTATGTCGGCGCGGTACAAGAACTATCACGCACCACGAACACCTTCCTCGGCACTCCCCCCGACGATGTCCCCTACCTGATCGGCCTTGCCGGAAGCGTCGCAGTTGGCAAGAGCACCAGTGCTCGTGTCCTGCAAACGCTGCTCTCACGTTGGCCAAACAGTCCCCGAGTCGACCTGATCACCACCGACGGGTTTCTGTATCCCAACGCTGTCCTAAAGGAACGTGGACTGATGAGCCGTAAGGGCTTCCCCGAGTCCTACGACCAACGAGCGCTGCTCGAATGCGTGTCTCGGCTGAAGTCGGGTGAACAGAACATCGAAATCCCGGTGTACTCCCACCTGACCTACGACGTACTCCCTGATCGGCGCCGCCTGATCGAAGCACCCGATGTGATCATTATCGAGGGTCTCAACGTGCTGCAGACCGGCGCCGCCACGCCCGCCGGCCCTCGAGTCTTCGTAAGCGATTACTTTGACTTTGCGATCTACATCGATGCTGACCCCGCCGTCGTTCGCACCTGGTACATCGAACGGTTCCTGACGTTGCGCAAGTCAGCGTTCGCCGATCCACGCTCGTACTTCTCACGCTATGCCTCGCTCAGTGACGAGGAAGCAACCGAAACAGCATCCGGAATCTGGGACGCCATCAACGGGCCAAACCTGGTCGACAACATTGCACCCACCCGTGAGCGCTCTGATCTGATCCTGCACAAAGGGCTGAACCACATGGTGGAAGAGATCCGCTTACGCCGGCTCTAGCCGTGCCGCGTGCCGACGAAACACAATCGCACCTCGCCATGGAACCCGCGACTCTGCTGTAAAACATCCCATAGCGACCACGAGGAGACCGTGCGTTTTCTTGGCAGTATTGGCACGTGACCAAGACCGGCGAACAACAACCGTTCATGTGGGGCGTCACCATGTCGTCGATGCAAACCGAAGGCGTTCACCCGTCTGCAGACTGGTCACGCTGGGAGCGGGACAAGACCGCACCCGATTCAAGCGACGGCAACGGCTTCGCCACGAACTTCCATGACGACCTCAGTCTGATCGCCAGTATCGGCGTTACCGACGTTCGGCTTGGTATCGAGTGGGCTCGCATCGAACCGGTCGAAGGCAAGATTGATTCCGAGGCACTCGATCGCTACGGCGACATGGTGGCCCATGCTCGCTCTGTCGGCGTGCGGCCCTGGCTGACGCTGCACAGCACCAGCCTGCCTGGGTGGTTCAGCGAAGACTCTATGGGTTTCCTAGAAGAACGGGGCCGTGAGTACTACTGGCTCCGCCATGTCGACCGGTGCGCTGAACGTTTCGGTGACGACGCTGCCGGGTGGACCCCCATCGAGGATCCTGTCGGCTGGGCCGTTCGAGGGTTTCTACTAGGCAGCAGGCCTCCGGGGCGTAAACACACAACCGACCTTGACATGCGCAAATTTTATGAAGCCGCCGAAGGCGCTCTGATTGCCGATCATCTCGCTGCCCGCCACCTGCGTGCGGGTGGGGCCACCACTATGGCTGCTCGCGGCACACCAACGATCTTCGCCGCCGTCGACGACGAGCGATCAGACCTGGAAGCACAAGCCGCCCAAAAACACGTCCGCTGGTGGGAAGCTGTGTTGGTCGACTCATGGGTGCGCATGGGCGCTGATGGCGAACTCTCGCTGCCAGACCGAGTGCCGCAGCGCGACGCTCAGTGGGTCGACGATTTTGACATCATCGGCCTGGGATTCGATCATCCGATCAGCATCGACCGGACTGGCCGCATGCGCCCCTATCCGGCAAATACAACCCGTTCCGATGCGGGCTTCTCACCGCTGCCAGAGGAACTCGGCGTGTTGCTACAGCTGATGGCAGAACGGCTAAACACGCCACTCGCGGTCACATCGAATGGCGTCTCGACCACCAACGATGAATGGCGCACCGAGGTACTCGACGAGACGCTCGACATCGTGCGCGACGTTCGAGCCGACGGCGTCAATCTGGTTGGCTACTTCCACGACACCGGCATCGACGGATACGAGTGGCGAGCGGGCTTCGATACCGACCGCGGCCTGATCGGCCGAGACCGCTCCATCAAACGAAGCGGCCATCTCTACCACGACCGCATCACTAGCTAATCCGCAGAGCAACCCAAACCCAAACTAGAGCGCTATTAACAACGCGTAGCCGGCTCCTAACGAGCCATCGGCCTCGGGCAAGGAAACGGGCGATCAAAGCGTTGGTTCACAAATTGCGCATAGCAAAGTAGTGACCACAAGCCGACCGGTGTTCTAACGTTGACACATGAGCCTGACTACAGAACCACAAACGAGCCACGAAGACCTCCCCCGGGCAGCGTTCACCACGTTTGAAGAATCGACCGCCGAAGACTGGGCGAAGATCATTCCGCAACTCAGCACAACGCAAACCATGGTGGCTGACCGGGTGCTTGGCTTACTCGCCGACTTGGAGATCGATCACGGCGGTTTCCCCGTCAACAGGCTGGAGCACAGCTTGCAGACAGCAACCCGCGCCGAGCGCGACAACCGCGATGACGAGTACGTATTCTGCGCGCTGATTCACGACGTCGGCGACACGCTGGCACCGTTCAATCACCCAGAAATCGCAGCTGCAATCGTGAAGCCATTCGTTAGCGAAGCCAACCATTTCATGGTCCAGAATCATGGCGTGTTCCAGGGTTACTACTTCTGGGACTACATCGGCATGGACGGCAACGCTCGCGAAGAATTCCGCGACTCGCCGCACTTCGATCACACCGAAGAGTTCACCCGTCTCTATGACCAGACAGCGTTCGACGCGACCTACACGAGCAACCCGCTCGAGCATTACGCACCGCTCGTCCGCAAGATCTTGAAGGCCGACGGCTGAACCAGACAGCACTAACTGAACCAGACGGCACCAATTCGACGGCGCCTCTCACCCAGCCGTAATGAGCCGCGGGCTTGACGCTACGCCACAACAGTCGTTCACCTGAAACAGGTCATACCGCTACGCGCCATTGCCGCAGCTGCGACTCGAGATGCTTGACCAGTCGCCTATCCGCGGCGAACCCAGCCAGACCGCTGGGGGCTAAGCGTGGATTATTCGAATACAGCGATGTCCATGCCAGCCTGCACCGCATAGGGCAGGTCACGAAGCTCATCAAGACCGAGACCACCGAGGTCATCCATCCACTGCATTGGTTCGTAGATGTCGAGTTCTGCATTCATGCTGATGACTCCTTGGCGTCGGCCCACGCCGTTGTGGGCTGAACAAGTATCATTATTAGCTTTTTTGAAGAACAAACCAGCGACTTATTTGCAAAAATGCGGGTTATTTATTTCAAAAAGCCAAAGAATGCTATATTTTGAGGTACAAAGATCGATGATATTTCTCATCAACCCAACTTTAAGGGCTTATAGCGCGCTAGCCATTCGGTGAGATCAACCCCCGCGAGATCAACCCGAGCGAGATAAACCCCACTGCGTCGCCTAGTTAGTTCAACCCCGTTTATTCAGCCATGCTGGACAGAGATACCGGCGGTCCACGATCACGAGAACACCACCTAGCAAGAACAACATTGCAATCAGCGAGAGCCACAACAGCTCAGTCGCACCCGTAGGCGGCAACTCATCATCGGAGGTACGTGATCCGTCAGCGGCGCTAGGCGTTCCGGTGGAATCAGCCGTCGACTCAACGCTGGATTCCGGCATTGTTTGTCCAAGGCGGTCCGCCGGGCAGTCAGTGCCCGATTCGCAACTCACCCAGACAGCTGCGATAACAGCGCCATCTTTGTAGTCCGACGTTTCGAACTCACCGTTGGCGTAGACCCCAACATTGGTTCCACCAATACCTGGCGTACGGAATGCAATGCGCCCTTCGGGCCCATTAGCGAACGAAACGAACTCGCGGCCCTGGTTGTCAGGGCTCCAAGCCAGGGTGGCGTCACCATAAATCGCTTCGGCTTGAGCAATCGTGACGGTTGGGCCCACACCTCGGGCCGTCACGTATTCGGGATTACTCACGATGAAGAGGGTGAGATCATCAGTGTTGTCGGTCATGGCAGCCCGAAACTGCACTACACCATTACGGGTGATGATCCGGCCGTCAAAGTCCACGGTAATGCGGACTTCATCGCCAATGTCGAAGTCCGGACCCAGCGCTCTAGCGAGCTCCTGCGGGCTTAATCCAAGCATCGCGGCACCGACACCATCGGCAGCGATCGTGCTTTCCGCTACTGATTGCGCAAAAGCTGCACTCGGCAGCAAGAACGCCAAAAAAACTGCGGCTACGACAGCAATCTTGGGTTGGAGGCGCGAGAGAGACATGATCTCCAGACGTTCACGGAGCACCGCCGCTAGGTAGTTGTAGCAAGTTAGCGCCCTCTACGCACAAATTTCGTCACCTTTCTTTGTGGCGACTCGTGCTTGGCCCTGACCGACACCAAAACTTCTCCACAAGCCCCAGGCTCGCCACCACCAGGTGGAAGCTGAAAACCAGTCAACTCGTCCATCGAGCGCCTGCACCGCATGACTCGAAGAGCGCGGGGCGCAAGCCGCTGGGCATGCGCCACTAGGTGCATGTCCAGTCTTCGTAGCTCAGTATCGACGTGTTCCGACTAAATCAGCCATGAGCTGCACAGATTCTTCAGTCGGGTTCGCAATCTTGAAGCCAGTGATGCCAGAGTCCGCCCACGCAGGCCAACGTTGTTCAATGCGCTTGATCGAACCGTACAGGCCGGCCTCATCAACATATTCATCGGGAATCGCATCGATGGCTTCCTGTTTGCGTCCCGCGAGGAAGAGCTCTTGTACCCGCTCAGCCACATCTGCATAACCACGTTGCACCATGTGCTGGTTGTGGAAATTCAAATCCTTATGTCCCATGCCACCCGCATAGAGCGCAATACTCGGTTTCACCGCTGCGAGGGCCGCACCAATATCGTCGGTAATCGTCACTGGTCCGCTGCCCATGATCTCGAAGTCTTTCCACGACTTACCGTTGCCAGCTCGGCGAAACCCCTCTTCGATCCAGGGACGGAAATGCTCCATGCGGCCAGGCACGAAATGCATGGGCAACCAGCCGTCGCAGAGCTCGGCAGTCAGCTTGACAGTCGCTTCAGAACCCGACCCAAGCCAAATAGGCAACGAGCGGTTGGTGTGCATAATGGACATGAGCGGCTTGCCAATACCCAGGGCTCCCTCGCCAGTGTACGGCAACTGGTACTCGCGGCCATCGTGGGTCACGGGGTCTTCGCGCATACTTATTTTGCGCATGATCTGGATGTAGTCGCGCAGCCGCCAATACGGCTTACCCCACGGTTCGCCGTACCAGCCCTCGACGATCTGGGGGCCTGAAACACCAAGCCCAGCAATGACCCGATTGCCGCCGGCCAAAGCGTCGACAGTTTGCGCCTGCATTGCGGCCATTGCAGGCGCTCGACCTGCCAGCTGCATGATTCCTGTGCCAAGCCGGATGCGGTCAGTGTGCGCAGCGATCCACGCCAGCGGGGTGATGGCGTCGGAACCGTAGGCCTCGGCGGTCCAGACCGAGTCATAACCAAGCCGCTCCGCCAGTTGCACCAGATCAAGAGGTATGCGCAACTTCGCGCCCGAGTATCCAAGAGACAATCCAAGCTTCATGGCACCGAGTCTGACCGCGGCACCCTGCAACCACCAACTACCGGGCGTCGCCTGGACCCCGTCAGTGTGAGTCTGTGCTCCGCGCCGAACTAGATTCGAGAGATGTCTTCATCGGTGTTAACGGGCTTGCGAGTCGTGGACTTCACCTCCGGGCCAGCTGGTGGGGTGACCACAACCGTGCTGGCCGACTTCGGAGCAGAGGTCATCAAGGTCGAGCCCCCCGAGGGCGATCGATTTCGTTCATTACCCGCCAGCCCGTTCTGGCTGCGCGGCAAACAGAGCGTCGTAATCGACCTCCGGACCAATGCCGGCCGGGCCCAGGCCAAACAGCTCGCAGCGACCGCCGATGTCGTCGTCGTGTCAGGTCCACCGAGCCGATTGGCCACCTGGGGACTTGATTCGTCCTTGCTCGAAGCACTCCCTCAACTTGTGCATTGCACCATCTCGGGTTGGGGAACCCAGGGCCCCTACGCCGAAATCCCCGGCTACGAAGGCATCGTTGCCGCCAAGTCAGGCCGCATGGCTGCCTTCGACGTACAGCTTCAGGAAGACCGACCTGTCTTTGCCGCTGTGCCAGTCGCAACCCACGGCGTCAGCCAGACAGCGGTGCAAGGCATCATGGCCGCTCTCTATCAACGCCAACAGACCGGGGTTGGCACCGCGGTGGAAGCCAGCTTGGTGCAAGCATTAGAGCCGTTCGATCTCGTCGACGCCCTGTCTCGCCAGATCGCCGAGCGTGACGACCGCACCTTCATCGCGCTTCGACAAATGAACCCGATGCCTACGCTCAACTACCACCCGCTGCGCACGAGCGACGGCAAGTGGATCCAATGTGGCAATCTGCTTGAGCACCTGTTTTACTCATTCCTCGATGCCGTCGACCTGCTCGGCGAATTCCTGATCGACGAGAAGTTCCAGGGCAGCCCCGCTGTGTGGACAGCCGAAGCCACCGAAGAGGCTCGCGACCGGATTTTGATGCGGATGCAGGAACGAACCGCCGACGAATGGATGCAGACCTTCGAAGAAAACGGCAACGTTGCAGCCGAACCAATCGTCACCACTGCCGAAGCACTCAATCACCTCGACCTCGTACAAGGCCAGGGTTTACGCCAAGTAGCCGACCAGAGCGTCGGGATGACCACCCAGATTGCGCCGATCGCCGAGTTAGTTGACACACCAGCCTCGGTTCTTTCCGGAGCGCCATCGATTGGGGAACACAGCACCCAGATTCTTGCCGACCTCGCCCCTCGAGAAACTGTGGTGTCCGAGGCCAAAGAAGCAATCCCTGGCCAACCGCTTGCGGGAATAACAATCCTTGACCTATCGACCATCATTGCGGCACCACTCGCCATGGCAATGCTTGCTGACTTAGGAGCGAGAGTCATCAAGATCGAACCCTTTAGCGGTGATCCGTTCCGGGCGATGTTGATCGAAGGCCGCATGGCGGTCAAGACCAATGTTGGCAAAGAGTCGATCTGCATCAACCTGAAGACCCCCGAGGGCCAGGCACTGCTGCACGAACTCGTCGTCGATGCCGACGTACTTGTGCACAATTTTCGTGGCGACGTGCCCATCAAACTCGGGATCAGCTACGAACAACTCTCTGCACTTAATCCGAATCTGATTTGGGCTGTCGTCAACGGTTACGGCCCCTACGGCCCCGGTGCGCCTCGGCCAGCGACCCATCCAGTCATGGGCGCCTGTACCGGCGGCGTGGCGCTGCAGGCGGGCGAAGCCCTAACCCGAGACTGCCCGACGTTGGCCGACGTACGCGAAAACGCTCGCCAGATCATGGCCGCAAACGAAGCAAACCCTGACCCGAATACAAGTGTGGTTGCGGCTTCAGCTATCACACTTGCGCTGTACGGCCGCCAGGCACACGGCCGTGGTCAAATGGTTCGCATCAACATGCAAGTCGCAAACGCATGGGCCAACAGCGATGACTTCTTGGCCTACGAAGGTAAACCTGCTCGGCCTTCCGTCGACAGTGGCCTTCACGGCTTGTCGGCGCTGTATCGCCTCTACCCCACTGCCGAGGGCTGGGTTTTCCTTGCGGTTACTTCCGACGCCGAATTCGAACGTTTCTGCCAGGTCGCCGGCTGTGCAAAACTGCTGGTCGACGACCGTTTCCTTTCATCAAGTGCACGGTCGCTGAACGACCTAGCTCTGGTGGAAGAGTTGGGCGCACTCTTCATGAGTAAGCCCGCCGACGCGTGGGAACTAGAGCTGGTCGCCCGTGGCATCGGATGCGTTCGCGCCGATGGCATCGAGGTTGACCGATTCATCACCGAAGACCCCCACATGGTCGGCAATGGATGGGCGCCCTTTGTTGACCACACCCGTTTCGGGCGCCATCGCCGTTGGGGCCCAATCGTGACTGTTGGTGGGCTCAACCCGGACTACCGCTCGGCCCCCCTTGCCGGTGAACATACCGATGCGATCCTGAGCGCACTGGGCCACGACGGCGCTGCGATCGCCGCGTTACGCGACGCAAAGATCGTCAACTCCGAACCTGTGTAACGGCCCCCTCCTCGCCCCGAGTCGCACCGCTGCCCTTGATCATCGCACCAGATGACTGCCAGATAACTGCCACATAACTGCCACATGGCTACTGATGACGGTCACAACCGGTCATCGTGGAGATCGTCCTGTCGGTTTTGCAACCTCGACTCAGCCAAATCGAGTCAGATCGGTTCGAGAAGGTCTAGAGCGCCCGAAGCAGTTCCAGATCGTTCCACTCGCCGCCGAGAACATCCACCACCATCGAGTCCGAGGCGCCTAACCAGCGGAGCGCGTTGTCATACATCGAGCGAGCGTCGATCATGATGCGAAGATCGCCGTCGACGAGATCACCGAGATCAGGCTCACCTATCACCGTGCTTTGCTCGACATCAGGACCGAGCAAAAGTGACAAGCCACCTTGACCGTGATCGGTGCCCCCTGAACCGTTCTCGGCACCGCGGCGACCGAATTCGCTGACGACCAGCGCCAACGTCGTATCGGCGTGACCCGTCGTTTCAAGCGCAGCAAACATGCCGGCAAGGCCGTCACCCACGAGGCGAAGCAGTGCGTCTTGTTTCGGGCCTTGCAGCGAGTGCGTATCGAAGCCATTGATCGTCACGTAGATGACCTGCGTGCCTACATCACCCTGAATAATCGCCTGCGCCGCATGGAAGAGTGCACGGTCTCCATCCAAGTCAACTTCCTCACTCTCATTGATCTCGATGCCAGCCACGAGTTGCTGCAGTTGGGTTACTGCTTCGACTGTCTGGGGGATAGCTGCTTGGGCTTGACCCATAAGTCCTGCTTCCAGCGGACTACCCATAGACAACACGGCTGCGGTGACGCCGGAATTTAGTCGGGGCGGTTTCAGACGAAACCCGCCGACCGACTGGATCGCGACCGGTCGGCCTTGCACTCCCTGGACGGCAAGGGTGCTCTGCCCCAACGAAATCGCCCGCAGCGGTAACGGGTCGACCGCCGCTGAAGCCTCAAGCCAGCGGCCAAGCCATCCTGACCGAGCTGGTTCACCCGGGCGGGCGGTGCGCCACGCGTCTTGGGCAACAAAGTGGGACCGGCCTTGCCCTTGCATCCCGATGCCATACAGAGCAGTCATCTGACCGGAGTCCCACAAATTTTGTAAGGACGCAAGGCTCGGGTGCACGCCATGACTCAGGCCCTTGAACGACAACAGATCGCCTTCGTCAACACCAATAGTTGGCCGCAAGTCTCGGTACAGGCCGCTCTGAGGGACGAGGGTGTTCAACGCGTCATTGCCGCCTTGCAGGTCGACAACGACGAGCGTGCGGTTTGTTGTTGACGCGGTTGGTAGCTGGCGTGCGCCAGCGACGCCAGGTAGGGAAAGGCCGCCGAGGAGGCCAGTAGCAGCGACTCCACCGCTGAGTCCAAGGAACCTACGTCGGTTTATCGCTGACATCACACCACCACCAAATCTGGCGAAACAAGCGCTGCGGCCAAACGGTCGATGCCCGGTTCGAGACTTTCGAGAGCCACCGCGGTCGCTGGTCGAAAACCGTTGGCCAGACCGAACCGGTCGGCGAGCAAATCGACGTCTTCGGTGAGGCCGACCGCGCCGCCACCCGCTCGATCCCGGGCAGACCGTTCCGCCAAATGCGAGGCCAGGTTGAACCGAGCGATCGTTGCCGAGGTCGACAGGTAGGCATCGGGCGAGGGAAACCCGCCGACAGTGGGAGGATGTAACGGAATCTGACCACCCAAGGTAAAGAACTCACGAAGTTGGGGAATGGCCGGGGCGGGCGTGGGTAGACGCCGAGCGGTCACATACCACGCCAACGGCTCGAGCAATGTCGGCACCGAATGGCCCGCAAGACCCAGTTCAAGCAATCGCCGAAGAACCGGCTTGAGCTCCCAGTCGTCTGCGAATGAGGCAGCCAAACCGATCACGATCTCGGTGTCATATCCAACGCCGAGAATGGCCTTTGCCAATTTGTCGACAACCCGGGTTGCAGTCGCAGGGTGAGATAGAACAGCGTCGAGCACCGAATCGAGATCATGCACACCGCCGACACGGAGCAATAGCTGCGGACTGTCATCGTGCAAGAAGGCGACAAGGCGAACGCTGCCATTGCGCCGCTGAACCTTCCACCCCGTCAATGCACGAGCCGCGGCCTTGACGTCGGCTTCGGTGAAGTTGCCCACACCCACCGAGTACAGCTCGAGTAACTCACGGCCAAAGTTCTCGTTCGGGTTCTCTTTGGTGCTTCGTCGGCCATCAAGAAAGTCGAGCATCGCCGGGTCGATAGACACTGCCTGCAACAAGTCGGCGAAGTTCCCGAGCGCATGTTCTGCAAGCAGGTTCATGTGATCAAAGATCCAGTAGCGGGGTTGAATGACCCGAGCTGAAACGGCAAAATAATCACTCCAGAAGAACTCCATGAATGTCTCGAGTGGCCGCTGCGTCTGCACCACGTTGTCAATCCAGTTGAGCGTCCCTTCTCCAACGGCGCGTGCTTGTCGTCCGTCGCCCACGTCGATGTCGACGAACGGGTTCGCCCGAGCCGGGATGCCCGCTTTGTCGGGATCCACCAGCCGATCGACAACAGCGGCCGTTCCAAGCTGTGACCAGGCATCGAGTTGCCCCTCAGCCAGACCCCAACCAATCTTGCGGCCCAACCAGGCCAGCGCTTCGCGTTCTTCCATCGCTAAAGAATCAACGCCGAACGTAAGACATAAACCAGAGCAAGGTAATAGCTTGACAAGAAAACTGGGCCCGCCTCATTTTTAGAATTTACACATCGCCAAATACTCTCGTCTCCATCAACGGTGAGACCTCGGGGATCAACATGGACAGCACAACAGTCGCACGCAGCATGCGAGGTTCGATCGGCATGCTGGCCATGGCCTGGCTCATACATGATGACACTCGAGCCCAGGCCGCTGACCGTTCCATGGGCGAAGGAATGGGTGCCTACGCAATCGGCCGACTCGGTGTGCTCGGTGATTGCCCGCCAGACAATGTCGTCGCCGCCGCATACTTCTGGGAACCCGACACGATGCGGGCCATGGTCGCTGAAGGACGAGCGACCATGATGCCGGCCGATGGCGCACAGATCTACAGCGAAATATGCCAGGCCTGGGGCGAGGTCCACCTTGGGGAAATGGACGGCGTCGAACGTCTGGGTGAGTTGTTAGAACAGGTCGTCGACAATGCCGCACCTCACGGCGCTCCAACATTTGTCGGTTGGCGCGACATGCCGCGCCCAACCCCTGGGCCCGCCCGGACCTTCCTACTCGCCCAGACGATGCGTGAACTCCGCTTCGGACGCCACTCGGTCGTCGTTCAGGCTTCCGGCATGAGCCCGCTCGAAGCAATCTTGTCGGGCCCGGCCGGCGAGTGGAACGCTGATTTCTTTGGCTGGCCAAAGCCCTACCCCGACGTTTCAGGACTTGCCGATGCACGCGAAGCCATCGAGGCTGCGACAGATGCTCTGCATGCCCCTGACTTCGACGTACTCACCAATAGCGAGCGAGCGGATCTACGCGTTCTGGCAAAGGCAGCGCGGGCTCACGCAGCTAGTTAGACCCTGAGATGCCGGTAACCGAAGCGGCTTCGTCCCTTGTCGCAGGCCATGACACTTGACGCAGGCGGCTAATCAAACAACAACCAACGGGCGGCGACGCTGTTTCGCTTTTTCGCGCCGGCTTCACCGAACAAGAACTACTTCCGCTCAATTTGGAACGAGCAACAAAACCTGAAGCAAGTTCGTCACTCATAGACACGTTGTTCGCACTAACTCTCGTTAGCCGAGCACCACAATCGGCGCTAGTTCGAGTACAACCGCCACTGGCATATGACTGCTGCTAAGGCTGATACAACGTTGGAGCCCGAGAGGAGAATTGAACTCCTGACCTATTCATTACGAGTGAATTGCTCTACCGACTGAGCTACCCGGGCGTGAGGAAAAGAGTAGCGGCCTAGGCGCCGCGTCCGACCCGAATTTATGACTTCTCCGAATCGGCTAAATGTCACCAAGACGTGCGCCTGAGTCCAGAGCTAGCGTGGCGTTATGAAACCTTCTGATATCGCCGCAATGACGAACGTCTCTGATCCACAGCTCTCCCCCGACGGTCACCACATCGCCTATGTGGTCGGCCGCGTCGACGAAGAAGCCAACATGTACCGCAGCCAGATCTGGGTCGTTCCCACCGACCAGACCGCACCGCCGCGTGCGCTCACCGCCGGCACCCATAGCGATGCCAATCCGCGCTGGAGCCCCGACGGTCGACAGCTCGCATTCAGTTCAAGCCGAGCAAAAGACGCCAAGGGCAAGACCCGTTCAACGCTGCACTTGCTTCCGTTCGGCGTGCCAGGTGAGACCATCACGCTTGCCGAAGGCAACGAGTCATTCGGCCAGCTCACGTTCTCGCCTGACGGCAAATGGCTCGCCGTCACACACCGCACCCGCGGCGATCATTACGACTCTGACGAGATCGGCCGCCGCCCGGCTCGCAAGATCGAGCACCTGTTCTTCACGCTCAACGGCGAGGGTTTCATCACTGACCGCCCCAAGCACATCTATGTAGTGCCCACCAATGGTTCAGCAGGCCCCCGCAATGTCACACCAGGTCCGCACGAATGTTCGTCGCCTGCGTGGTTCCCCGACAGCAAACGGTTGGCATTTGGGCTCAACCGGCGCCGCACTGACTTTGCAAACGACGTCGCAATAACCGATATCACAGCCACCCCAACAGCAGACGAACTCCCTTATGAGCTGGTGACCAACGGCACCGGCAGCTACGACAATCCAATGGTGACCCCTGACGGTGAGCGCATCGTTGTTGGCGGATTCGACGACCCACACTGGTACCCGCAGAACTGCCATCTCGGGCTGCTGCATCCCGGCAAGGTTGCGTCACCTAGCTGGATCACCGACTCCATCGATCGCACCTGGATGCCGTTCATCTCTGGCCAGGCCCCCGTTTGGGCGGTGGACGGAAGCATCGTTGCCGCTGTTGAAGACCGCGGTAACACCCATCTGTATCGCGTGTCACTCGACGAAGGGTCAACACCTCAACCGGTGTTGATCGGCGACCTGAACATCACCGGCTATTCGGCGGGTGACCTGCATGGCTCCAACGTCATCGCCTACACCGCAACCAAGCGGGACCAGCCGGCGGAGTTGTATGTCTATGTTGACGGTCAAACCACCCAGCTCACGACCGTCAGCGCAGCCTTCCTGGCCACGACCAAACCTCGCCCTGGTGAACACTTCCTGGCCCCATCTGATGGTCACGAAGTTGATGCTTGGATTTTCCGGCCACGCGACTTTGATCCAGCCAAGAAGTACCCCACGCTACTCAACATCCACGGTGGCCCCTTCACGCAGTTCGGCAATTACCACTTCGACGAATTCCAGATGCAGGCCGAAGCCGGCTTCGTCGTGCTGTGCTCAAACCCGCGCGGCGGCAGCGGTCGAGACAACGACTGGGCATCAGCCATTCTGGGCCCGAAACACAAGGTCTCAGGCAGCGGCTGGGGCGGCGCCGACTACGACGACTGCATCGCCGTCGTCGATGCAGCACTCGACCAATTCGACTTCATCGATTCTGATCGACTCGGTGTACTCGGCGGTTCCTACGGTGGCTACATGACCAGCTGGATCGTGACCCACACCGACCGCTTCGCCGCCGCCTGCAGCGAACGAGCGGTGAACAATATGGTCAGCCTCGAGTACAACTCCGACATCGCTGGCATGTTCAGCAGCGAGGTCGGCGTACGTTTTGTCGACGACGCGGAAGAGTTTCGACGCATGTCCCCCATTACCTATGTGAAGGACTTGAACACCCCGCTTCTGATCGTCCACTCCGAAGAAGACCTTCGCTGCCCTACGGACCAGGCCACACAACTCTTCGTGGCGTGTCAGCTGTTGGAGAAACCTGATGTCGAATACTGGCTTTTCCCTGGCGAGACTCACGAGTTGTCACGTTCAGGATCACCGCTGCATCGCAAGCAGCGGGCCGAAATCATCCTGGAGTTCTTCGACCGCCATCTGAAGTAGCTAACTCGTCGCGTTGCACGCGGCGAGCCGCAATAAAGGACGCCGTGCCTGCAGCGAACGACTCAACCGTGCAGTGGAGGAAGACCCCAGAACAGGTTGTGGAGCAACAACGTCTCGTTCGGGTTGCGGATAAGCGCATCGTTGGCCTGACGGAGTCGTGATACCGCGTCAACCAACTCGCGGCCACCGCCTGCAGCCAATGCCCGGCTGTAACGACGGGCCACCACCCGAAGCCCGAATCGGACTTCCTCGGTGCGCAACCGACGCAATTCGCGCTTGTGCCGAGCATCAACGCCACTGCGGCCGGACCCACGAGTGCCCAACATTTCTTCGCGTGCATCAAGTTCTTTGAGCTCTTGCTCGTGGCGAACCGTTAGAGGCTCGGAGGCTGCAGCCATCATGGCAACCAGCTCGCGCACGAGACGACCTGCCGTCGCGCCCGTGCCGTCGATCGTCGTTGGTAGATCGCGCCACAGCGCAGAGCGCTCGGCAAATCCGGGATCATCGATGAGCAACTCGAGACGCCGTAGGTCCCCGCCCGATGCCTCGATCAGCGCATCAGTCTGATTCGGCGCGACTCCATGGGCCGCGATCCATCCGGCAAGGTCGTCTCGACTCAGCGGGGGGAACTCGATCTTGCAACACCGACTAGCGATCGCCACGTGTTCCACCGGAACTGATTCGGCCAACAAGATAATGATTGCGTTCGGTGGTGGCTCTTCGACCGTCTTTAGCAGTGCAGCCGCTGCACCGGGATGCGCATCATGGAAACGATCGATAACAATGATGCGACGAGGGCCATCGGCTGGCTTACGAAATGCCGACGGGATGATTGACTCGCGAACTGCCGGCACCAAGAGCTGTGACCCTTCGGGTTCATACATTTCGACGTCGGGGTGTTTGTCTTGCAGCCCAAGCCTCAGTTGGCGCTCGCGTCCAGCATCGTCGCCGGTGAAGTGTTGCGCTTGGACCGCCGCAGAAAATACGCGAGCAGCTTGTCGTTTGCCAGTACCCGACGGCCCAACAAAGAGATAAGCATGCATTGGATCCATCGACCAGGACCGCAGCGCTGCTACGGCTTCGCTCTGGCCAACAATGTCGCCCCACGCTGATTCGACATCAACCGTCACAATGTCCACAAGAACCGTTCGCTCAATGCCGCATCGAGTTCAGCGGCCACGTTGTCGGCTGGCTGCGTGCCATCGATGACTAACCATCGATCAGGGGTTGCCGCCGCAAGCGCCAGGAACGTCTCGCGAACTCTTTTGTGGAAGCCGTCGCCTTGCTGCTCAAGCCGGTCAGGTGGACCATCGATACGACCCAGGCCGACCTCAACCGGAACGTCGAGTAGCACATTGAGATCAGGCCAGGTGCCGCCAACGGCGAACTCAGAGAGCTCCAAGACTGCGGGAATGCCGAGCGCCCTGCCAGCACCTTGATAGGCCAGAGATGAGCTGACGTACCGATCACAGATCACGTCTTTGCCCGCATCGAGTGCTGGTCGGATCATCTCGTCCACATGCTGGGCACGGTCCGCCGCCATCAGCAACGCCTCGGCTCGATCAGATAGCCCAGCAGTATCGGGGCTGAGAAGTAGCCGACGTATCGAAGCGCCAATCTCGGTCCCACCTGGCTGACGCGTCAGCAATGCGCTGCGCGCTAGAGCTATACGGCGGGCCTGTGTTGACTTGCCCGAACCTTCACCGCCTTCGAAGACGATGAAACGACCTGTCATGTCATAACTCGTGCATCACCGCTGGCCACCTCCGCAGCGTAGGCAGCGAACCTGACCATACGGAGTTCTTACAGCAAATCTTCAGCCACAAGGCTCGTTGGCCTCGTTGTTATCGGCGTCGGCACCTGGTTGCTACAACTAATCCACCGATGCTCACAACGGCAGAAACATCGATTCTGTTCGAGCTTTGGGATCACTAGTCGATGGCTCGTAGACCAGGGTCAGAATCGCCGGTGGTTACGCCTCGAAGCGTGCGGATGGCAAAAGTGCCAGCGCCGACGATGATCAATGCGGCGAGCCAGAATGTAATCCGTACGCCCGGGATAAGCAGTCGGTGCGCAAAGACGTTGACGGTGCCGTCAGTCGTCAGTTCGGTGATGCGGTCAAACAAGACTGTCAAGGCCGGTGCTACGACAACGATCAGCAGCAGCCCGACTCGCGCCAGACTGTAAAAGGCTGCAAAGACCCGACCGCGCGTCTCATCATCGGTCGTCTCTTGGATAATCGTAAAGCCCAAGATGTAGACGACTCCAACAGCCGCGCCCGTCAGCCCGAGCAGCACGACCACGATGCCCGTTACATCAATCGATGTCGCCAGCAACAAGGCGAGACCAGCCAGCAACAATGCTCGCCCGAATACCCAGGGCCGATCAATGCGTTGCGACACGACCAACAACGTGAGCACGCCGATGACCACTCCGGCGCCGAACCCCCACAGCAGTGCAAAGCTGCTGTTGACTTCAAGCAGCACCTCGTCCAGATAGACCCGACCCAGGGTTGCGAGCATGGCACCACCGACCATGCCGGTGGTAAGGCCGATGTTGACTGCCCGCAAGGTGGGATCACCAAAGATCAGCTGCCACCCCAGACGCATCTCGCTAAAGATGCTTCTGAGTTCAAACTTGTTTGCATCGATCGGTGTACGTTCGATTTCAGGCAATGTTCGCTTTGGCACGACTATCGACCAGATCAAGATCGCTGATACGACAAAAGTGCCCGAGTCGAAGAAGAAACCAGCCACTGTGCCGTCGTTGCTTTGCGTCTCAAAGACCCACATCAGAAAAATGGCGAGTGGGAAAGTGCCATAGGTAGCCAGCACCGACAACGTGTTCGCCGTCGGCAGGTGTTTGGCTGGCAGCAAATTTGGCACAATCGCTTCCTTGGCAGGAATCCACAACAGGGTGAACGCCTCGAGCACTAATGACAACAGAACGAGCTGCCAGACATGGCTCACGAACGGGAACACACACACCACACCGGCGCGGGCGACGTCACACAGTGCCATCAGCTTGCGTCGATCCCATCGATCAGCCAATACGCCAGCGAGTTGGCCGAAGAAGAAACCCGGGCCGAGGCGAGCGAGTAATACCAGCGCCACAGCACCTTCAGGGGTGCCAGGGCCAACCTCGGCAGCCTTGATCGCCACCGCCAGGAAGAACACCCACTCACCGGTAGAGGTGACGAGTTGGGCAAGCCAAAGGCGCATGAACTGCGGCGTACCCCAGATCAGGTTACGTAACGCTTCCCAACCACCGAACGCGTTCTGGCTCGCCGAATGGCGGTTAGTAAACGCGGGCTGTTCATCCGCCGACTCTTCAGGTGGTTGCACCGCCTCCATTACATCAACGCTAACTGCAACTGCTCAACTTGGACCAGCCGCAGCACTCAGAGATGTCTGCACCACCGCCAACGCACACCGTGATGGCCTCGTGGCTGTCATCACATTTCGCCGCAACCGAAACACCAGAGGCTCGGAAACCCAACGCGAGAAGTCCACCCGGCCGGGGTGCCCGCGTTTTCTTAGTTGGTAGTCGCGTCGACCGCTGCCGCCTTGGCTGGAGCCTTCTTCTTCGCAGCCGCCTTTTTCTTGGCTGGTGCCTTCTTCTTCGCAGCCGCCTTTTTCTTGGCTGGCGCTTTCTTCTTCGCAGCCTTCTTGGCCTTCTGCTCAGGAATCCAGACTTGCTTGCCGTCTTCCATGACGATCTTGCCGGAACGTTCGCGTCGCATCATCAGCAACTCGCTGGCGCGCTCGTCGGTTATTTCCTCGATCGTGTCGCCCTTGCGCAACGATGCGTTCGCTTCGCCGTCAGTGATGTAAAGGCCAAAGCGGCCATCTTTGATCACCATCGCCATACCGCTGAACGTATCAATACCTAGCTCGGCCAGAGGCGGCTTGGGCTCGGCTCGGCCACGACGCTTTGGCTGCTTGAGCAGTTCAAGACACTCATCCATCGTGATGGTTAACAGTGCTTCTTCACTCGGCACATTACGGGTATCAGGCTTCTTGCCCTCTTCGGCCGAATCCTTAGTCAGGTAAGGGCCAAACTTGCCGTTGTGCACGATGATCGTGGTGCCATCTTCGGGATGCTGGCCGATCGTACGGGGTAGCTCAAGCAACTTGAGTGCCGTCTCGAGGTCCACCTCGGCCGGATCCATCGTCTTAAAGACCGACGCCCGTTTCGGCTTGCCGTCGGGATCGTCGTCGATCTCGCCCAGCTGCACATAGGGGCCGAAGCGGCCGTTCTTAACGAACACGACCATGCCGCTGACTGGATCGTCGCCGAGTTCACGATCGCCACTAGGCGCTTCGATGAACTCGATGGCGCGTTCGATGGTGAGTTCGTCAAGCGGGATGTCATCGGGAATGGACGCACGTTCCTCGCCGCGCTGCACGTAGGGGCCGTAGCGGCCGACACGACCGACGACCATTTGGCCGTTGGCGTCGACACCGAGCGGGATGCTGTTGATCGCACGGGCGTCGATTTCGCCCAGACGATTGTCGACCTTTTCCTTCAGGCCAGCGTCTTGATCATCGCCAAAGTAGAACTTTCGCAGCCACGGGATGGCTTCGCCTTGACCTTCGGCAATCCCATCTAAGTCAACTTCCATCTGGGCCGTAAAGTCGTAGTCGACCAGGTTCGGGAAGTGGCCTTCGAGAAGATTGGTCACGCTGAATGCGGTGAAGCTCGGCACCAATGCCGAACCCTTTTTCCAGACATAACCGCGATCTTCGATGGTGCCCATAATCGCTGCATAGGTTGACGGGCGACCTACACCAAGCTCTTCAAGTTTCTTGACAAGTGATGCCTCGGTATAACGAGACGGTGGTTGAGTTTCATGACCGCTGGCTTCGAGATCACTGGCCTTGAGATCATCGCCCTGCGCCACCTGTGGCAGTGCGGCAGTACCTGTGTCGTCCTCGTCGGCATCGCTGGCGCTGTAGGCCTTACGGAAACCCTGATGCGTAATGACAGTGCCACTGGCTGAGAAAGTGGTGTCGGTGCCGCTGGTCGAGGTCACACCAACACGGACCTGCACGGTGTCGCCTACGGCGTCGGTCATCTGTGATGCGACCGTGCGTTGCCAGATCAGTTCGTAAAGCGAGGCTTCGCTCTTTACGCACTCTTGATACACACTCTCGGGGGTACGAAACTCGGCGCCGGCTGGGCGGATGGCTTCGTGTGCCTCTTGTGCACCTTTCGCCTTTTTGTTATAGGTACGAACCTCAGGTGGGCAGAACTCTTTGCCGTACTTCTCGTTGATGATCTTACGGGCGGCGTCGAGTGCGTCGGCTGACAGCGTGGTGCTGTCGGTACGCATGTAGGTGATCAGACCCTTCTCATACAGACCTTGAGCGGCGCGCATAGCCATCGCTGAAGAGAGCTTGAGCTTGCTGCTGGCTTCTTGCTGCAGCGTCGAGGTTATGAATGGGGCGGCCGGACGACGGCGATACGGCTTCGAGTCGATCGACTTGACTTCGCTTGGCTGGTCCTGGAGCTCAGTTATAAGCGCTTCGGCGCGGACCTGGTCGATCACTTCGACATCGCCAGTCAGCTGACCGTTTTGGGAAAAGTCGCGACCTTGAGCGATGCGGTTGCCGTCGACCTCAAGCAGCTTGGCAGTGAAGTTCGATGGTTCACCATCAGCAGCATCGCGAGTGAGCGAGAACGTGCCTTCAAGATCCCAATAGGAAGCGGCGACAAACGCCATACGTTCGCGTTCACGCTGGACCACGATACGGGTCGCTACCGACTGCACTCGGCCAGCGGAGAGCCGCGGCATAACTTTCTTCCACAGCACCGGCGATAGCTCGTACCCATACAGACGGTCGAGTATGCGTCGGGCTTCCTGGGCATCGACCATCTTGCGGTCGAGTTCACGGGGATCGTTCAGTGCTTCGTGAATCGCCTTTTCGGTGATTTCGGTAAAGACCATTCGATGGACTTTGACATTCGTCGGTGGTGACAGGACCTCGAGCAGGTGCCAAGCAATGGCTTCACCTTCGCGATCCTTATCAGTTGCGAGATAGAGCGTGTCGGCGTCCTTCATCGCTGCTTTCAGCTTTTTGATCTGTTCTTTCTTGTCGCTCGACACCACATACAGCGGCTTGAAGTCGTTCTCGACATCGATGCCAAGGCGGGCCCACTTCTCGCTTTTGTATGCCTTCGGCACATCTGCGGCGCCGCGCGGCAAGTCGCGGATGTGGCCGATCGATGACTCGACGACATAGCCGTCGCCCAGGTATTCACCGATTTTTCGAGCCTTCGCAGGGCTCTCGACAATGACGAGTGCGTGTCCCATTGGGCGCAAGGGTAAGCATGTCCGCGACCAAATTCGCACGCGCCCCGTGTCACAACGGCTGTTTTTCTTTGACTTCTCACCGTTGGCCCCTCGGAACATCGAGGGTGATTAGAGCCAAGAAACCGAAAACCTCAGCACCAAGTAAGACACGTTTACCGATGTCTTAGACGGCCAAAAACAAACCATGCTGCGGGAGCTCCCGTCAGATACAAATGGTGAGCACGAGGTCGCTATATTTTGCAGACGGCGCCAAATCGGCAGGCCTTGGCGTTGCATCGGGGTCCATTCCACTCGGCGGCCTCGAAACCGACTTCAACCCATATCTCTTGTCCGGCCACACGCTCCGATGTCGCCCTCACGGACTACTAGGCGCCACAAAAGCCCCCAGGACCACAGAGGCTCCAACCAGCACTACTCGTCTTCAGGTTTGCGGCTACCGGAGAGGATGAGCAGGCCACCGATCGACGCAATTATGGAAGCGAACAGGATGCCGATCTTGGCGTTGTCCTCGGTGGAACCACCTTCGACGTCACCGCTTGCGCTTTGAGAATAATCGCTGTCGTTGTGAGAGCCATCGGTAGGCAATTCATCGGCCTCGGTGAACGCAAGATCACCTGGGGCTTGGACCACAAGCGCAACTTCGTCATAATGTTCAACTTCACCAAACGCCAGGTTGCTGACAAAGAGCGACACGGTAAAGCCAACACCGGCAATCATCGCTAGCCCGACCAGAGTCCGCAGCGTCAGCGATGCTGGCCGCTTCGCAATGCCGAGTTTGGTCGCAATCAAACTGAAGACAGTGATGCCGATGGTCTTACCAACGACCAGGCCGACGATGATGCCCCACATAACCCGCGACTGCAGCGCAGCAGAAATAATGTTGCCATTCATGCGAACACCAGCGTTGGCCAGCGCAAATATCGGAATGATCGCATAGCTAGTTATGGGATGCAGCACGGTTTCGAGACGTTCAGCGACCGATATGGACTCGCGGATATGGAAGCTCGCGTAGCGCACGTCGACCGGGAATACTTCAGGCTTATCTCGCAGCCACCGGGCGATGGTTCGTGTCTCACCCTCGTTTTGTAGCGGCCGGGCTGGCGTGAGCAGGCCAAGAGCGACGCCAGCGATAGTCGCGTGGACACCAGAGCGGAACGTCGTCCACCACACGATGCAGCCGAGCACGACATAAATCGGGATCCACCACACCCGCAGGCGTCCTAGGACAAAGATCAGGCCCAGCAATACGGTGGTAGCCAACAACCACGCAGCGCTGATGCCCGACGAGTAGAACAGGGCGATCACGATGATCGCGCCGATGTCATCGACGATAGCGAGCGACAACAAGAAGACTTTGAGTTGTCGAGGAATGCGGTTACCAAGCAATGAAACAATGCCGACCGCAAAGGCAATGTCGGTTGCCATGGGGATGCCCCAGCCATTTTCGCCGGGGCTTCCAGCGTTGATAGCAAAAAACAGTGCAGCAGGCACGATCATGCCGCCCAATGCGGCAACCGCTGGCAACGCTGCATCCTTCAGGTTCTGTAGTTGACCGGTGACGAGTTCGCGTTTGATCTCGAGCCCAACAACAAAGAAGAACAACGCCATGAGTGCGTCGTTCACGAAGTCGGCCAGCGTGTGCCCTTCGAAGATCTCGATGCCGTTTACCGACAGGTTGACCGGAACGCCCCAGAACGCGTCGTAGCTATCGCCCCATGGCGAGTTCACCCAGATCAGTGCAACAGCAGTCGCGATGAGCAACATGACGCCACCGGCTGCCTCGACTGCCAAGAAACGTTTGAAGGGCCGGGCGAAGAATCGAGCGAAGACGCTCTCGCCACCGAGGAAGGTGAGGTCGCTAAATTTTGTCTCCTGCATACCGGATCAAGAGGCTAGCCGGAACGTCAAACCTTCAGGGGTCACTGTGACCCAGTTCGCCAAACATTCACGCTTCTCGCAGGGTTAACGCTGTACGACGAGTTAACGCTGTACGACCAATGTGACGGTGGTGCCCTTCTTGGTCTGCGTAATGGTGCAACTATCGGTCAGGCGCCGCATGAGCGTAACGCCAAGGCCCCGCTCGAATTCAAGCCGCTCGGGGTCAGTAACCGGCGGATGTTTCTTGAGCTTTGACGGATCAAAGCCGTCGCCCTGATCCGTTACACGCACCGTGACTTTGGTGTTGGCAACCGTGATGCGAATCCGAACAGTAGCTTCGGTGCCGCTGCGGTTGTGGGCCTCGATGGCGTTTGTTATCGCCTCGCTGAGAGCAAGTCGCAGATCTTGCAACCGTTCTTCTTTGAGAACCGACTCAGCCTCGAGTGCCGTCGACAGGACCGACCGAACCATGGCCAGATGTTCGAAGGCCGGCGGTATCTCGATGTCGAAGTTTTCGCTCATGTCGCGACTCCGTCGGGGTTACCCGCACCATCGACAGTCACGCCCTCGACCGAGGTCAGCGCTTCTTCGAGCGACTCGTAGAGATCGAACACCTCGTTCAGGCGAGTGATCTCGAACAAGTGAATCAGATGATTCTGTGAACACACGATGCGGAAACCACCGTCGATCATGCGCATGCGCTTCGCTGCGCCGACCATGACGCCCAGTCCAGTGCTGTCAATGAAGTCGACTCGGTCGAGATCTAGCACGAGGCCTGCGGGCTTACGCGCAGTAACGGTCTGGACATGTTGTCGCAGCCGAGGCGCAGTCGCCATATCTATCTCACCGGTGACTCGCATAACGGCCCATCGCCCGTACTCGGCGACCTCAAAGGTGGGCTCGATCACAAGTACTGACACTAGTTCGAATCCGAGCGCAGCGAGCGGCGCTTAGCGGTGTTCTTGCCGACTTTTTACGCAATTAGGTATCAATTCCGCGTCGCTGACGAAAGAACCCGACACTGTCCCACCTCGTCTCTACTCTTGTAGAGATGGAGACGGTGAGCGCTAACGGCCTCGATGAACTGCTCGCGCGGCTCGAAGAAGACGGCCGAATTGTGCACGTCGAGCGCTTCGCTCCGCGCTCTGCACGCTTTGGCGCATTGGACCGCCCTCTGCCCGACGGCGTTGCTAACGCACTCCCCTTTGACCAGTTCTTTACCCATCAAGCCCAGGCCATTAACTATTTGCGCGATGGCCAGTCAGTTGCTGTGGCGACTGGCACCGCCTCGGGCAAGTCACTCTGTTATCAGGTCCCCATCGCGGAAGCTGCGGCCGAGAGCCACGGACGTTCCACGTCGCTGCTGCTGTTCCCGACCAAGGCACTGGCGCAGGACCAACTGCGTTCCTTTGGCTCGTTGGGTGTCGACCAAGTCAAGCCTGCAACCTATGACGGCGATACGCCGTATGAACAACGCACCTGGATCCGCAACCGGTGCAACACGATCCTGACGAACCCCGAAATGATTCACGGTTCGATCCTTCCAAACCACAGCCAATGGGCCCGCTTCTTCCGACGGCTGGAGTTCGTAGTCATCGACGAATTACATGTGCTGCGCGGCGTCTTTGGAAGCCACGTCAGCCATATATTACGCCGGCTGTTGCGGGTGGCTCGCCACTATGGCAGCGAGCCTACGTTCTGTTTTACGTCGGCAACGATCGGTGAGCCCGGCGCCCTTGCATCTGAGCTCTGTGGTCTGCCCGTGCATCAGATCGAAAACGACGGGTCACCCCACGGTCCCCGCACGTTTGCACTGCTCAATCCGCCGTTGCTCGACCAAGCGTCCGGCGCACGTAGTTCGACGAACTCTGAGACCGCGTCAGCGGTGGCGGCACTGGTCGATGCGGGGCACCGCACGATCGCCTTTGCCCAAAGCCGCAAGGGCACCGAGTTAATTGCAGGCGATGTTCGACGACGACTCAATGCACTCGATGACAGAGTCGTGCGGTCCTACCGCGGCGGCTATTTAGCAAACGAACGTCGTGAGATCGAAGAAGAATTAGCGAACGGCACCGTGTCGGCGGTAATCGCAACGAACGCCCTCGAGCTCGGAATCGACATCGGGGGCCTCGATGCCTGTGTCTTGTCGGGCTTCCCCGGCACGATCGCGTCCATGTGGCAACAGGCTGGTCGAGCGGGGCGCACTGGCCAGGCGTCGCTCACGATTCTGGTTGCTGGTCAAGATCAGCTCGACCAGTGGCTTATGGCGCACCCCGACCAGGTCTTCTCCCGGCCCCCCGAACCCGCAGTCATCAATGTCACCAACGCCTTCATTGCCGATCCACATCTGGCGTGTGCCGCCTTTGAGCTGCCACTCGGCCACAACGACAGCAAATACTGGCCTGACATCCTCGACGACACGGTCCGCCGCCTGGTCATGCGCGACCTCATCGTCGCTCGACTGCACGATGACAAGCCCATTGCCATGTGGGCAGGCTCTGGCAGCCCGAGCCGCGGTATCGGCCTGCGATCCGGTTCGACGAACGAGGTCAAGATAATCAACACTGACGGCACCTTGATCGGTACCGTCGATGAGTCACGAGCGTCAAGCTTGGTGCACACCGGGGCCGTCTACCTGCACCGGGGGCAGACCTACAAGGTCGAACACTTCGATCCCGACGATCTAGTCGCCATTGTCGATATGGCGGCTGATGACGAATACACACAGCCCCGCACTTCTACCGATATATCTGTGTTGGCCGTCGACGACAAGCAGGCCGTGGGGCCACTCGAACTCTTCCTGGGTCAAGTCGACGTCACGACCCAGGTCACCGGTTATCAGCGACGCGAGCGCCGCAGCCGCAAAATCTTGTCCCACGAGGAACTCGACCTTGAACCCCAACGGCTCGTAACTCGGGCGTTCTGGTACACCATCGAACATCAGCTGTGTGAAGAGGCCGGCGTTGTCACCAGCCAACTCCCTGGCGCTCTACATGCCGCCGAACATGCCATGATCGGCATGCTTCCCCTGTTTACGATCTGTGATCGCTGGGATGTCGGTGGCGTCTCCACCGCCATGCATCAGGACACACTGCATCCGACGATCTTCATCTATGACGGTTACCCAGGCGGTACCGGTATTGCCGAACTCGGCTACGACGTCGCGAGCCGTCATCTACAAGCAACCCTCGATCTGCTTCGAGCCTGCGGGTGCAAAGACGGGTGCCCTTCCTGCATCGTCTCACCCAAGTGCGGCAACGGCAATGAACCACTCGACAAGGCCGGCGCGATCGCTCTGCTCAAATTGGCCCCCTAGGGCCTGTGGCTTCTATCAAATCTACGAAGAGTGCTGTTCGGTAGGCTCAGGTAATGCGTGCGTTGGTACAGCGAGTTTCCGAGGCCCGAGTTCGGGTCGATGGTGAGGTCATCGGCGAAATTGAACAGGGCGTGCTGGCGTTGATTGGGATCGCCCACGACGACACCCCAGCGCAAGCCATAAAGTTGGCCGAGAAGATTGCTCATCTGCGAATCTTCACCGATGACGACGACAAGATGAACTTGAGCGTGCTTGACATTGGCGGCTCTGTCCTGGCCGTCAGTCAGTTCACCCTTTATGGCGACACCCGCAAGGGCCGACGCCCTGCCTACATCAACGCCGCCCGTCCCGAGATTGCTGAGCCACTCTGTGATGCGGTAGTCGATGCTTTGCGTGGGCTCGACCTGCCCGTTGAGACCGGCCGCTTTCGGGCCGACATGAAGGTCGAGCTCATCAACGACGGCCCAGTCACCCTCTCGATCGAAATCTGATCTATCGGTAAGAGCCAGACCGCACCTCGCACAGGCCCAGCTGCATAGATCTCAGGCAGTTGACGCAACCGAGTCACGCCGAGCAAAGCCCCAGGCGACAACAAAACCAACAACGGCGACGACGAACATGGGATACCAGGTGAAGCGGGTAGCCCAGGTGTTGCCTTCGCGGAGCTCGACCTCACCTTGCAGCACGCGAGCCTCGGAGATACCGGTGCGGTCAACGATCGTGCCGTCGGGTTTGATGATTGCGCTGAAGCCAGTCGGCGCAGCCTGCAGCACCCAACGACCAGACTCGATTGCCCGCAGTTGCGACGACGCGATCTGCTGGGTCTGCACAATTGTCAACCAGAACGATGAGCCGTTTGTCGGATTCAACTGAATCAGACCGCCATTGCTCATACCGTCATAAGTTCGGTCATCGTGGAACACTTCCCACGAGATACTGATTGCAGCAGTGCCGACACCGGTTTCGATAATGGCTGGACCCGTTCCTGGTTTGGCATCATTGGTGGGCAAAAAGTCGGGAGCAACACGCTCGATCAGTCCGCGAAAGGGTACAAATTCGCCGAACGGGACCCGCCGCAGCTTGTCATAACGACCTGAGTTCGTGCCGTCGGGGTTGATCGTCATCGACGCGTTCAGGAAGAAACCTTCGTCCCCAAAAGTCTCGATGATGCCAGCGATGATCGGCGCATCGAGATCCTGCGCCATTTCGACCAGTTCGTCGTACACAGGCGTATCGACGAGAGGGCCCCTTGTGTGCACAACGTTCTCGGGCCATAGCACAAAGTCGACCGGGCCTTGTACGCCTTGGCTTGCTTCGAGGTGGCGCACGAACACTTCCCGCGAGCTCGTGTTTGCAGCCCGGGTGTTCTGCGGCCCGCCACCCTGCACGATGGCGATATCGATGGTGTCGATCGCTTGTCCGTGGGGTGCCACAATCGTGAGGAACACAGCTGCGACCAGCACGCCAACAGCAATAGTAGTGTCTCGCATGTTGCGCTCCGCGAGGGCACTGAGTGCAACGCCGCCGACGCCGACCAACGCAACTATCGTCAATGAGCCAAAGACTCGTGCCGTCTGGGCCAAAGGCGCGTCGGACTGACTGATGGCCAAGCTGGCTAGCGGCACACCACCAAAGGGCCAGTTCCAGCGAACAAGCGCGGCAAGAACCAAGGCTGCCGGAAGGGCCACACGGCGCCCTTGTGTGGGTGGCACCAGCATGGCTACAGCTCCATAGAGCATGGAAAATACAACGCCTTGGATTAGGTACCCGGGGATCGTCATATCCCACATCCAGAAGGTGGCTGGGAACAGCCACCAAATACCAACCACGGTCGCCCGTTTAAAGCGTTCCTTTCGTGGCTGGTTTGCCAGAAGCATGTCGAGGATGGCGATGCCTACAAACGCAAACGGCCACCATCCCCATGGCGGCATCGAAAAGGCGATCAGACCACCGGCAAGGGGCGCCATAAGTCCAGCCGTTCTGTCCGAGTGAATCATGTCTGACGCCCCCTGCAGCCTTGAATCAAATTGGGCGCTCGCCGAACTCTGGTTTTTCAGTACGGGTGCGCTTGATCTCCCAGAAGCCAGGTATCTGAGCGACCGCTACGAAAGCATCCCACAGCTTTAGTGACTGCTCGGTAGTCGGCACACGAGTGATGACTGGTCCAAACAATGCGACACGGTCGCCGTTGTCATCATCGAGTGCGATGATCGGCGTACCGACATCGTCACCCGTCAAATCAAGGCCCTTCTTCATCGCTGCACGAATGACATCGTCGTAGGACTCATCGTCGAAGGCATCGGCATATGACGCGTCGAAACCTGCCGTTGCCAAGGCATCGGCAACATCGAAGCGGTCCTGGCGCTCCTTGTCGTGGTGAATGCGTGTCGCAAACTCCCAATACGCATCCTTAACCCGAGCTTCGCCTTCACCCTTGCGGATTGCTTCGATCACACGCAACAAATTGTGTGTGAACGAAACCGGTGCGTAGTAGTCACTGTCTTCAGCCGGCTGATTCTTCTCGAGCAAGCTGATCGACTGCCACGTGATATTTAGGTCGCGGTGCGGTTGCACTTCGTCGACTACCCAACGGGCAGTCACCCAACACCACGGTCAAATAGGGTCTACCCAAAATTCAATATCCATCAACGCAGGTTATAGGGCGTTGCAGTATGCGGGCCAGCGAAACCGGTTGACTCTTGACCTTCGCCAGCAGTGTCAGCGAGCGGCCGCACTTGAGATCGACACCCATGGTCGCGGTTATTCCAACACGCGAACAGAGTGGAAGCGTTCGGAGCGATTACTTCGGGTAGGGCTAGTGTCCGCGTCAGATGGCGCAGGCGCCGCCGGTGCCATCATCGAGCTCGACTACAAGCCGCTTGCGCAGTCCGCCCTTGACATCGACTCGCATGGCAGCCGCCAAGCCAATCAGCTTCGGGGCCATCAAAATCTTGAAGTCACCATGTCGCATGTTGCGATACGGAGCCAGGTTCTTGCCCTTTGTATTGGTGTCGACCGACACCTCGGCAACCTTGCCTCAACCGACCGCCGAGATGAAGTCAATAGTCATGACCCCGCCACGTTTAGCGAGTAGTTGCTCTGCATCAGATGTGATATCGATGTTCATGGTGGATCTCCGGGTCCGAAGGACGTCCGAGGTAGGAACCCCCCCAACGGTACCCTTCTTCTCGAACCAGTCGAGCAATTTCCACTGAGACACCACATCGCTATCAACTACGGCAGGTCAACCACGACCTGTCTGATGCCAACCGGCTGTGATCAACGGGTCCGTGTCGAGTCGAAATTCCCGCAGTGATAAGCATGCGGGCTCGCTAGTTTTCTTCGTCACAAACCGTGCAAATCATGAGCGGCGGAATGACGAAGGCCATTGCCAAACCGAAACCCCGCATAGCCAGGTGGGCAGTACGTCAACAAAAAGCATGACGCGATCCAGTGGCGAATACACACGACACCTCACCGGTGTGATGTGATCGGGCGCATGGTTGAACTCACCTCGTCGCTCACCACGCTTATTACAGCCCTTGACAACAAGGATGTGTCGGCCCGCGAGCTGCTGACGATGCACCTTGATCGCATCAATCGTCTGGACGGCGATGTCAACGCCGTGGTTACCCTGGCGCCCGATCGCGCCGAAGCCGAAGCCACCGAGATCGACAACGCCCGTGCTGGTGGCGCAGACCTCGGCCGACTCGCAGGCGTGCCAATCACCATCAAGGATGCGCTCGCTACCGAGGGCATCCGGTCGACGGGCGGCGCCGTCGAACTACGCGACTTCGTGCCCGACACCGATGCTGTGGCTGTTGCCAAGGTCCGCAACGAGGGTGCGGTCGTGTTTGGCAAAACAAATGTGCCCCGTTGGTCCGGCGATTACCAGTGCTACAACGAAATGTTCGGTACGACGAACAATCCTTGGGATGTCGAACGCACTCCAGGAGGATCCTCCGGCGGCCCCGCTGCTGCTGTGGCGATGGGATTCACCGGGTTCGAGATCGGCACCGACATCGGCGGATCCATCCGGCTTCCCGCATCGCACTGTGGCGTGTACGGGCACAAGCCGAGCTTCGGGGTGATCCCCACCCACGGCTATTTGGACAGTGTCGCCTATCACCGCAACGTGTCGGATGTAAATGTGTTTGGTCCAATCGCACGCTCGATCGATGATCTTGACCTGCTTGTCGACCTACTCGCTGGGCCAAACCCCGACGATGCACCTGGTTGGCGCCTGGAACTTCCGCCACCGCGTGCTGCTGAGCTCGCCGATTTCCGAGTTGCGGCGTGGCTCGACGATTCGTTCTGCCCAGTCGATGACTCTGTCAGTGCTGTTCTTCAGAATGTCGTTGCTGCTCTTGAAGACGCCGGCGCTCAGATCAGCCACACAGCACGTCCTGACCTGGAACCAATGGCCGCCGCTGTCAATGGTTCGAACCTGATCGGCTCAGCTACCGACATCTCCGAAATGCAAGAGGGAATGTCGCATCTCGTGTGGGATGTGATGCATCGTCAGCGTGGCGAGATCCGGCAGCGGTGGTCCGAGTTCTTCGGTGACATCGATGTGCTTCTGTGCCCCGTCTCCCCTGTTCCAGCCTTCCAGCACGTTCATTCTTCCCAGGGTTCCAACTGGGCACATGGGGTGTTGAGAGACTTCGACGACATGCCGTATCGCCACATGCTCCGATGGAACACGCTCATTGGTAGCGCCTATCTGCCGGTCACCGTGCCGCCTGTCGGGCGCACTGCTGCCGGTCTGCCCGTAGGCATCCAAGTCGTTGCACCCTTCCTGCATGACCGCACTGCGCTGGCGTTTGCTCGCCGTATCACCGAGGTCATTGGTGGTTATGAAGCCCCACCCCTCGCGGTCTAGTCCGGAATCGACTTTCAACCCACGTAGCCAATGAGTTCAGCCATATCGACGTAACGAGTGCCTTCGGCTATCTCGGCCTCGGGGCCAACAAGACATTTGGTCTCCAGGTCCGAGATCGAAGAGCTAGCAATTCCTCGGTGTGCCTATGCCCCATGATGGGCGGTCGAGCTGGCGCTCATCACTTCGTTGGTGATGAACGACAAGTTTTGCCACCTGGGTAGAATCTGTGGCTAGTACTTGGAAAATGGGGAGGCGGACGGCAGTTGTCCGCCAACCCCAGTCAAACCAAACCGTTCAGATCAGACAGTGCGGCCCAGGAAGGCCGCAAGCTGGTCGGCGTTGCATGAACCGTCGACGCACTGCTGCTCAGCTAAGAATGGACCAGCGCCATCTTCTTCAGCACGGAAACCAGGCTGGATCATCTGACGCGCTTGCGTCAAGATGCCTGCGGCGAGTTCTGGAGAAAGGTCTGTCGACTGGTCGGTTGCCTTGGCAATATCCCAGCCGTGGGTGAACGTATCAGTAACGGCCAAGCCCAAAACAGCAGCGCCGGGCATTTCGCCAAACGGCATAACGACCATCTTCTCGAGTGCGCCATCTTCTTCGAAACAGGCGATAGTTGCGGCAGCAGCCTCGTCAAATGCGGCAAGGAAATCGCCCTCGGCCCAGTTGGTCTCGCCACCAGCAGGTGGTTGGCCCGACATGCCAGCGACGAAGAAGTGCTGGGCGCCAACGACATGGTTAATCACACCGGCGACGTCCCAAGAATTACACGGTGTCGCGTTCTGCATCTGGTCAGCGCTGACATTAGCCAGCACACCACGGGTTGAGGCAATGGCTTGTTGAAGAGGGGCAGTGCTCATGATAACTCCTGATGATCGGCCGAGGCTCGCCCGAATCGACACACCTTAGCGACCGATCATCGCTACAACCTGTCGACCCCACAACAGGCAATATTTGACGCTGTTTCGGGCTGACCGGTCGCCTCATTTCTCTGGGCCACGCAACGGACTTCGACTCGGTGACCGACGGGGCGTCGGCGATGACGCCCAGACACTGGTGACGAATGACACGGGTGAAGTCTCCACAGGTGGGGTTAGCTTCGTCTATCCACCACCGGACCAGCGCTATGCGCCGTCATCGTGACGGCGGTCACTGACCTTCTAGTACAGATTGTCGGGACCTCTCCCAAGAGCCAGCGGTAAGGATCACGATGATGCCCACCACAACCGTTTCCAAACGCACCAAGTCGACGCGTCACAAGACTCGCGGCAAGCAGTCCTTATTTCATCGCTCAACCACGCCCTCGGCGGGCGAAGAAATACAGCAACTGCGCGATCAGATCATGCACCTGCGTTCAACCGTGACCGAACAAGAAGAATCCATCGCCTTCCTGCGCGACCTTCTCTCGCAACGCTGGTTTGACGCCGACTAGGCAAACGCTCACTAACGCCAAGACCACGCTGGTATCGCTATGACGCGAGTCAGATCAACCTGGCTAACCAGTCGCGCAGATCGTGCATCGACGCCATGCTGATCTCGTGCTGCATGGGGTACTCGCGGTAGGTGTGCTCGACACCATGCGTCGTCAAGGTGTCACGGATGGCCTGACCCCGGTCCACGATGACCATTGGGTCAAGGGTGCCGTGATGGATGAGGATCTCGGGCATCGAGTGGCTGCTGGTTGAATTCTCAAACCCGTACTCGAGGCCATCGAGTTCGGTAAGCATCCCGGATAAGCACGCCATTGCGGCGGGGCGAGTCGCCCCAGGTGTCCGCAGCGCGGAGGCCAGTGTCATAGCGCCACCTTGAGAAAAGCCGATGATGACCGCTTCCGCTCGATCGAACCCTCCATCCGCACACGCCCTATTAATCGTGATGTCGAGCGCATCCACCGAACTCAAGAACATCGCCGAGTCGATGGTGCCATCGTCATTTCGCTCGTACCAGCCGGCGCCAAATCCCATGACCGACCGAGGGCCACGTGGGCACACAGTGAAAAATCGGCCATGGGGATCGATGTGAGGCACAAGCCCCGCTAGATCGAATTCATCGGCCCCGTAGCCATGAACCAGCACGAGCAACCTCGCCCCTGCCCCGGTCGTCCCGACGATGTTTACCTGAAGCTCATTCATGGGCTGACCGTAGCTGGCGTCTATGCAGCTCATTCGGCAAAACGCGGTGGACCAGTTTGCTCGTGGGGCCGAGACGCTGCCCTTTGCACCCGTTACTTAACCAGAGTGCCGACAGAGGCCGAATGAGGTAGCCCTGCAAACTAGGGCAAGTAAGCCAGCACGACAGGGGTGTCGCTTCCACTCCAGGTACCCGACAACGTTCCCGACGTCGAGTCTGGTTCGGGCGTGCTCAGGCCATGCCGCACGACGACCTGGACGCCACCAGCGTCAATCACCGTGTCGGTGTCGAAGGACTCGGCATGTACGCCAGACATTTTCGGAACCAATGCGTTAGCGGTCCCGCTTCCCAGAACCGTGGCAGTCGATTCTCGATAGAGCCGTTCTTCACCATGTTCAAAGTACTGCTCGACCTCTGTCCCACCGGTCAGGATCGCACGAATCAATTCGGCCGCGTAGACAGGATCGGCGCAGCCGCTGTAGACCCAGCGCTTGCCAAGCACCGAGTGCTCGATTGTGCCGATGCCCCACTCTTCTGCCCCCGCCAAGGGCTCAGAACGATAGGTCAGCGGAATATGCAGCACGCCTGCGCCGGACTGCACCAGGTGAGTCTCGATGCCAACTTCGCCGGCCGGGTCATCGAAACGATACGAACCCATGGTGGTCAAGTCGCCAGTGCCAAGATATGACGCAAGAAGTTCGAGTTTGGACGGACGCAAAGTCGCCCGGTGCAAAAGAGCCATGTCGCCACAGTAGAGCCAGTCTGTGACAGCGCGGTCGATAAAGAACCCGTGCTTACTCGCGCAGCTGAACCGCCACCGGCCCCTGCGACCACGCCAACCTCAACCCCGCACTCACCGCGACCTCTGCGCGTCCGACCGCCGCTGGTATACCCCCAGCACCGGCTCAGCAATTCGCTATGCAGCAACGCTGGAGTCTCGGGCCATGAGCGTTTCTGGGGCTGACATGTACCCGCACGTCGTTGCGAAAATGCGACAGAGCGAGCGATGCAGAGCGCGTCGTCAACGCATCTTCTATGAGCTGGCTGTAGCGTCGCTTGACTCGAAGATGTCGCCCAGGTTGTAGAGATCCACGGCGTTACCTCCAAGGATCTTCGCGCGAGCCTCACCGCTGAGAGCGCTGGTCTGTTCAGCCAACATGGCCTGGCTATAGGGCCATGTCGAATCGCTGTGGGGATAGTCGTTCGCCCACATCAATTGCTGTGGTTTCAGCAGGCCAGCCTCGGCCATACGAAAGGCGGACCAATCGTCTTGGAAAGTGACCTTGACATGTTCTTCGAGGTAATCACTAGGGCGACGCTCCAGGGTGGCACCCTTGAGCCAGTTGCGGTGACGGTTATAGGCGTGGTCCATCCGGTAGCTGAAGTGTGGCACCCATCCGGCATCGGCTTCGACACACACAATCTTCAGATCTGGAACCCGATCAAAGACCCCACCGAAGACGAAGGTGCCGATCAGATCCTGGTTACCTCGAATAATCGACATAAATGTGTTGAGCTTCGGGCCGCGGGGCCGGTAGTTCTCGCCAGTCAAAATATGGAAGCTGAGAACGAGCCCTAAGTCGATCGCTGCTTTGTAGAAGTCATCCCACGCCGGGTCGTCATAGTCAGGACCATCTTCATATGCCGGGCCTGGCGTACCAGGAAGCATGACGCCGCGTAAGCCAGCCGCAGCGATCGCTTCAAGATCCGTTATGGCTTCGGCAATTGTTCGCGCTGCGGTCTGGCCACAGCCATACAGCCGGTCAGGGGCAACTGCGCAGTACTCGGCAATCCACCGGTTGTAGGCGTCGAACATCGCCTTCTTGAGGTCAATGTCGGGGTGGTTGCACAACAACATGCCGACCGATGGGTAGATCACTTCGCCGTCAACACCATCACGTTGTTGGGCTTCGACCCGAGCTGTCGCATCCCAGCCGGCGCGGTGGAGCCCTTCGAATGGCACCCCTTTCATAGACAACTGATCAGACTGTCGACCAGCTGCCGAGTGAAGCCCAAGATGAATCTTGTAGTTCATCCCAGGCACGTGGAAACACGCTCCCTCACCCGGTTCATCCGTCATGAACGGGGCGCGGTCACGAAACGCGGGGTCAATATTATCGAGGTAGGTCCAGCCCGGCTCGGTGATGTGCGAATCCGCTGAAATGATCGGGGTGTCGATCGCTCGGGGAGCACTTTCGATTCGACTGTCAGTTGTTAACGCCATGTTCGTTCCTCAAGTGGTCGTGTTCGCAGATCAATCTTCGTCAAATCGACAGTACCTCAGCGCCCGGCAACCACTGCAAGGTGCCGAACCCATCGAACCCCACCCAAGCGCTTCAGCCAGCGGTGAGAGCGTCGACTTCAGCGCGATCCTGAGTCGTAAGCGCCCAGGTACTAGCGGCGACGTTGGCTTCGATCTGTTCCGGCTTTGTTGCACCCGCTATCACGGAGGTAACCAGCGGATGCGAGGTATGCCAGCTCAATGCCAGGTCGAGCAATGAGTGATCTCGGGCCTCGGCCCACTGGACGAGTTCTTCGACAATTACCAGCTTGTCATCGTCGATGAACGAGTCGGCGCGCTCGCCCCAGTTGGTCAGTCGAGCTCCCTCGGGACGTTCTTGGCCGAGTCGATACTTACCGGTCAGCAAGCCGGATTCAAGCGGGAAATAAGGCACGAACCCGATACCTAATTCTTCGCAAACATCGAAGACGCCGTCGGTCTCGGGATCGCGAGTCAGCAGGCTGTAGTAGTTCTGCACCGACGGATACATAGCAAGACCCTGCGACGTCGCGGCCGCCTGCGAGTCGAGCAATTCGGCCTCCGAGAAATGAGTACAACCAATTTCTCGGATCTTGCCCTCGGCGCGCAGTTCGCTCAGGCAGCCAAGCGTTTCGGCGGCCGGCGTGTCTGGATCCGGCCGGTGCAGTTGGTAGTGATCGATGTAGTCGGTTCCGAGTCGGGCCAGGCTCGCGTCCAGACGTGCTCGAATTCGCGCCGGATCGCCGCCACGCTCTCCCTCTTCCAAGCTAGCGGTATGGCCCCACTTACTGGCCACTATCACTTGGTCACGGCGGCCTTTGATCGCCTTGCCCAGGTACTCCTCGGACAGGCCATTGCCGTAACTCTCGGCGGTGTCGAAATAGTTGATGCCTGCATCGATCGCCGCGTCAACGACTCGCTTCGTCCCCTCGATGTCGAGTCGCATACCGAAGTTGTTGCAACCCAACCCAACAACCGAAACCTGTAACTGACCGAGCGAGCGATACTGCATGGCCCCAAACTAGCCACTGGTCAAGCCCCGCTACAGCGACAAGCCTCGACATGTAGATGCGATACCGGACTCGGTTGGGTTGGTGCGTCGGATCAACCCGGTTTGCCGTCGGTAATCTGTAAATGGTTCGCAACCAACGGTGCGACAGATGCAGCAGCCCGAGTCACTGAGGAACTAATGCTATGGGCCCGCCGATCTTGTCATTGAGCAGCGATATCTGACCCTGCATGGAAGCCGTTCGTCCATGCGTTCTGGAAGTTGAAGCCGCCCGTGACGCCATCGACATCGATAACTTCTCCCGCGAAATAGAGGCCTTGCACCAGCTTGCTCTCCATCGTTTGGAAATTAATCTCGTTGAGAGCAACACCACCGCACGTGACGAATTCGTCCTTATTCGTACTTTTGCCGGTGACTGCGAATGTCGAGGTTGTGAGCTCGCTGAGAAGTTGGATTGCCTGCGCCTTACTGAGCTGCGACCACGTCGTAGCGCCTGAAATTTCTGCGGCGGCGAGCAACCGCAACCAGAGTCGCTTCGGGATCGAGACAAATGGACTTCGGCCAGAAAGTTGGCGCTTTCCCTCGCTGACCCGCTTCTCGGCAACAACTGCTGCCGGGTCTGCGTCTGGCAGCCAATTCACGGAAATATCGAACCGGTAGTCACGCTCAGCCAGTTCGCGAGCACCCTGTGCGGAGATTTTTAGAATTCCTGGCCCGCTCAAGCCCCAATGAGTGATGAGAACGGGCCCTCTGCTCGTGAGTTTGCTCTGCTGAATGCTGACTTCGGCTGGACTCACCGAGAGGCCGAGCAGCCCCTCAATGCGTGGATCTTTAATCTTGAAGGTGAACAGTGATGGTGTCGGCGGCTGGAGTTCGTGACCAAGACTCGCAGCCAGTTTGGCCCCTGCGGTGATCCGCGTTCCGCCCGTAGCAATCAGAACACTTGCTGCTGTATAGGAATTTCCAGCGTCTGTCACGAGTTCGAAGATGTCCTCGTTCTTGACAACCGAGATCACTCCTTCTGAGGCGTGGATGTTGACTCCAGCGGCGTCGGCGGCACCGAGCAGAGCGTCGATAATCGTCTGGGAGCTATCGGTGTCTGGGAACATCCGGCCATCGGCCTCGGTTTTCAGTGTGACACCACGGCTGGCGAACCAATCAACGGTGTCAGCGGCACCGAATCGATGAAACGGGCCAATCAAGGCTTTCTCACCGCGTGGATAATTTCTACTCAACGCACGCGGCTCAAAACAATGGTGCGTGACATTGCAGCGACCGCCGCCAGAGATCTTCACTTTCTGCAGCAGCTGCGGCGTCTTCTCGAGGATCAGAACCGATTTCGCAAAGTTCTCTGCGCAGGTGATCGCCGAGAAGAACCCAGCGGCACCTCCGCCCACAACGATGAGGTCAACAAACATGTTTGATCACTAGCCGCGGTGTTCGAGGACGTGCAGGATGGCGTCGACGCCAGCGCTTCGGCCTTGGTCGATACACGCGGGAATCCCAATGCCGCGGTACCCCATACCGGCAATGAAGACCCCGTCGGGATTGAGTTGACCTTCGATGTGGCCCAGGCGCTCGGTGTGTCCAACCACGTATTGCGGGAACCCTTGCTCCCATCGAGAGATGCGCACGTCAGTCGGTTCAGCGGTAATGCCGATAGCGGCTTCAAGATCCGCCAGAATCACGGCAATCAACTGATCGTCTGGGAGTGCTGGGGTTTCCTGGTCACGTCCGTGGCCGACCGACACTCGTAACAGATCAATGTCGCCACCAAGATGTGGCCACTTCTGCATGGCATAGGAACACGCAGTGATCCGTAGATCCGCAGTCCGAGGCACGACAAAGCCACTGAGTTCGCTGGGCACATCCACGGTGCCGGTCGGATACGCCAATGCAACCAAGGTGACAGAGACGAGCGGTATTGCGTCTAGGTCAGTGCTGGCGTCTGACCATTGCGTTGTCAGAGCTGCAGCAGCGGGAGCCGGACACGCGAGCACAACTGCAGGCGCAGCGATGACCTCGCCATTCGACAGCGTGATTCGCAGCGCTCCGTCAGGAAGGCGGTCCAGTGCGTCGACGCCCACGCCTGTTGTGATGTTGCCTTCGAGCGAGGCTTCAAGAGCGTCAACGAGCACGCGCATGCCGCCGACGAATGAATGGAACACCGGAGCGTCAGCATCTGACCCAGCCTTCATCCGACGCAATGAGCCAATCAGACTTGGACCAGCGTTCGCTGCGGCAAGGATCTGCGGTGATGACGCAGACAGAGCTAACTCGTCAGTGTCACCAGCGTTAATGGCACCGATCAACGGATCGACCAGCGCTTCGTGAATACGGTCGCCGAGTCGGCGGCGAACCAGCGAACCAATCGTGTCGTCGTCTCGGACAGGGTCTGGCTCAGTTCGAGCCAGGTCCGCTTCGAGCGCATCGGCGGCTTCGACACCAAGCAGTGCTTCGGCTGAGGCGCGCTCAAGCGGGATGCCAAGCACATGCGGCTCTGGCAGGCCCATGAGTCCGTTCTCGGTCCAGACTTGCGCCTTGCGAGCACTGGGCGAAATCAGCTGATCGGCCAAGCCAAGCTCGGTCGCCAGTTCGATGCCGTGCGGCACACGCGCCAGAAAGGCGTCGGCCGCTTCGTCGACGACTTGTCCCGCGAACTCACTCGAGCGCACCTTGCCGCCGACACGTTCGTCGAGCTCGTACAAGTGGACGGGCATACCGTCCCGCTTGAGCTGCCACGCCGCAGCCAACCCGGCGATACCACCACCGACTACAACTACAGGCTCAGTCACGGCTTCCTCCGCTCTGTCCGATCGTTACGCGCATGGACGCCAGCGATTACCGCGACGCCGCTCATTGCAGGTGGGCGCTTCCCTCGCCATGCACCAAGTCGACGACCTGCTTAAGAATGGCCGGATCTAGATCAGGGAGTACCCCATGGCCCAGATTGAAGATATGGCCATGATGGCCACCGTTGCTCGCCAGAACGTCGCGCACAGCAGCCTGGACCGAGGGCCACCGCGCCAAACAAACAACGGGATCCAGATTGCCTTGCAGGATGGCGTCAGGGCCGAGACGTTGGCGGGCGACATCGAGTGGCACGAGCCAGTCGACGCCCATCACATCGGCGCCGGCATCGCGCATAAGTGTCAACAACTCACCTGTATTGACGCCGAAGTGGATACGCGGCACGCCAAGTGAAGCGATCCCCTCGAAGATCTTCTGGCTCGCTGGCATGACGTGGCGCTCGTACATCTGCGGCGACAAGCAACCTGCCCAACTGTCGAACAGCTGCACCGCCGATGCGCCCGCGCCGACCTGAGCGGTCAGCGAAGCAATCGCTTGGTCAGCCAGGCGGTCCATGATCTGGTCAAAGAGATGCGGGTTGTCGAGCATCATCGACTTGGTCTTGCCCTTGTTCTTCGACGGGCCGCCCTCGATCAGGTAGCTGGCGACGGTGAAGGGAGCGCCGGCAAAGCCAATCAGCGGCACATCGAGCTCAGCGACAAGGTTGCGCACCGTCTCGAGGACGTACGGCACGTCGGCTTCTGGGTCGAGCGGGCGCAGCCGGGGCAGGTCGTCGCTGCTGGTAATTGGCTTCTCGACTACGGGCCCAACACCCGGCTTAATGTCGATACCAAAACCGATTGCATGCACGGGCGTGACGATGTCGCTGAACAAGATCGCGGCATCAACGCCGTAACGACGCACCGGCTGGAGCGTGATCTCTGTCGCTCGGTCGGGGTCGGCGATGGCTTGATTGATCGACCCTGGCCCTCGTACGGCCTTATATTCGGGAAGCGATCGTCCGGCCTGGCGCATAAACCACACCGGCACCCGACTCGGCTTCTCACCTCGACAGACTGCAAGAAATGGCGACGCTGACAGATCCTTGCTCACGCCTCGACGCTATCGGCGCATCAGCATCGGACGCTGCGCGCGCCTTGATAACCAGCAGTACCCCACCGCCGCCGGACCTCGCAGGTTCGAGAGTTAAAGAGTGGTCGAGAGTTGGAGGGCCTCGACAAGGCCATCATTGTCGACGTGGGCGACCTCGTAAGAGGCCGCCTCCTTGGCCGCGGGAACAGCATTCGCCATAGCAACACCATGGCCAACAGACCCGAGCGCTTCGACGTCGTTGTCTCCATCGCCAACCATCATTACGTCAGCTGAGGTGATCCCCATCTCTTTGGCGATACGAGAAATAGCCACGCCTTTTGACACGCCCGGGCGGGTGCAGGAGACGAACACGACGCCTGGCTGCACTGGCGACGTTGCCCCAACCACGACCGCGTCCTGAGCCGCCATTTCGGCGTACACCTCCGATGCCATCTCCAACGGCACGACGAACTGCACGCGCACGATGTCACTCGCCAGCGTGTCACGGGTGCGGCTCACTAGCGGGACGCCCATCAACGCTGCATGATCAGCTGCAATCTCATTCTCGCTCTCGACGGTGTAGTCATCGGCGGAATAGAACTCGATCAGCCAGCCGTTTGCATCGGCGATATCGCTAGCAGCGTTCACGACCTCGTCGGCGACGCTACTGCCGCGGATCTCGCCGCTTCCGGTGTGCAGCAGGGCACCACCGTTATGGAAGATGTGCCAGCCGTTCGAATCAAGACGTCGGGCGTAGTCGAGGGTCGGGCCGAAGGCCCCGCGTGCCGTCGACAAGGCGAGATGTTGACCGCGAGCGGTGGCCTTCGCGGCAGCCGTCCACACAGCGTCGGTAGGCACATGAGCCGAGCCGACGAGCGTGCCGTCAACATCAATACAAATCAGGGGAAGCACGGTTCGACGTTAGTGGCGGGCCCCCTTCACGCAGCAGTTTTCGCAGAACAGGACTACGATGAACCACCCTCTTTTCCAGGGAAGGCGCCTGTAATGAGTGATGCTGAACATGAAGATTTCGCGGCCGAATCGGACTACATCCGACGCGCCTACGAGCGCCTGGACAAGTCTCGTGAGGCAGCGCAAAGCATCACCGGCAATGTCGAGTCTGGCGTCGGTGGCACCCATCAGGCCCGTTATGAGCGCGATGTTCTTGCGGACAAGGTCCGCAGCCGGCTCGAGGACCTCGACATTGGCGACCAATCGCTGATTTTCGGTCGTATCGACCAAACCGCAGGTGATTATTTCCACATCGGTCGCGTCGCTGTGTTTGACGAGCTTCGCAATCCAATAGTGGTCGACTGGCGTGCACCCATCGCCGAGTCCTTCTACCGAGCAACTGGCCGGCAAAAGATGGGCTTGGACCGTCGCCGCCACTACATCACCCGCTACCGCGAGCTTCTTGGAATCGAAGACGAACACTTCACAGAAGGCCAAGCTGAACGCACGGGCCTCAAGGGTGAACGCACGCTGATCGCTGCGCTCGAATCAGGTCGCACCGGGCGCCTCGGCGACATCGTCGGCACCATTCAGGGTGAACAAGACGAAATTATTCGCGCACCGCTGACGGGCGCTGTGATTGTGCAGGGCGGGCCTGGCACCGGAAAAACTGTGGTTGCACTGCACCGCGCCGCCTATCTCCTGTACACCCACCACTTCCCGCTCGCCGGCCAAGGCGTGCTGGTCATTGGACCGAACCGCCTCTTCTTGACCTACATCGAACAGGTGCTGCCCTCACTCGGCGAATCGGGCGTCGAGCTGACGGTGCTCGGGGATTTCGTTCCTGGCGCCCGGGTGCGCGGCAATGATCCTGCTCACATCGCTCGCGTTAAGGGTGACCTGCGCATGCTCAAGGTCATGCGGCGCGCCGTTCGGCAACGCCAGCGTCCACTTCGCCGTGACCTGGTCATTACCTATGGAGTGCAGCGACTGCGGTTCAGCGTTGCCGATAGCGAAGCAGTCATTGATCGCACGCGGCGCCGCGCCCGGTTCCACAATCACGGTCGCAAGTTCGTCGTCGAGGAGTTGTACGAACAGCTGGCCGCCAGCGGCCGCCGCTACGACATCGACGCGCAAGAGCTCAGAGACAACCTGCACGGCTCCGATGCAATCCGAGAGGCACTCGAGTGGATGTGGCCAGTCATCTCTGCCGAACAACTGCTGCACGACTTCTATGGCTTCCGGTCTCTGCAGCGGGCTGCTGGCGAGAAGTTCTTCGGTGTTGCCGTCGAGAACCTTTACCGGCCCCGTACCGACGATGTCAACGACGTGTTCTGGACAGCTCACGATGTGCCGCTGCTCGACGAAATGAACCGGCTAGTCGGCCCCACGTCCGGCAGCACCAAAGATCTGGGTTTGCGCACCTATGGGCACATCGTGATCGACGAAGCCCAGGACCTATCGCCCATGCAGCTGAACATGGTCGCCCGCAGATCCCTTGGCGGTTCGATGACCATCGTCGGCGATATTGCACAAGCCACTAGTGCGTGGGCCCACGAGAGTTGGGAAAGCGTCACCGAGCACCTGCCCACCCCCAAGGGAATTACTCGCCATGAACTCACCGTTGGTTACCGCCTTCCCGGCCCGCTGATGGAGATGGCCACCAAGGTGCTAGCCAAAGCCATGCCCAATCTGAAGGCACCCATCGCCGTCCGCTCCGAGGGCGATCCTCCACGGTTCGTCGAGACAGACCCCGATAATTTTGGCGAAGCACTTGCGCGAACCGTCGCCGAAGAACGCGAAGCGATCGGCGCAGGAAATATCGCAATCATCTGTGCGACCGGCGCTGCCGAAGATGTGTCCTTCTTCCTGAACCAGGCCGGCATCGACCATGGCGTTGCTTATGCCGGTGCCCTCGAAAAAGAGGTGTCGGTCATCGAAGTCAGCATGGTCAAAGGCCTAGAACTCGACGCCGCCATCGTCATCGAACCTGATTCGATCGTCGAGTTCGAGCCACAAGGCATGCGCTCGCTCTATGTGGCAATTACTCGTGCGACTCGTCGACTAACGATCATCGATACCGGTAACTCAGCAACGGTGCTGAAGTAAGCAGACAAACAATTTCGCTTGGCAATCAACTCTCCCTCCCCCAATGGAGGGTGGAACTTAAAGCCATGTAAAACAGCCACAGGTCCTACGAGAACAGGGTTGACCAATGCCGGGGCTAACGGCCGCAATCAACCCACATATGACAGGTACACCGAAGAGGGTCAGTGTCGGTGAAGTCTTCACTGTGGACTCTTGGGGGCCTTCAGACTTCCGCTGAATGGCACACGATTCGGTTGACAGCTAGCAGAGCGTTGAGCTTGCTCGATTGACCGACATCTATAGTCCGGATCGATGCGAGCAACGTGAACGGCTGTGCAAGCACCCCGCCGCAGAAAGCGGATAGCGTGCTGGCTTATGACTCGTGTCTTAGTGACCGGAACCGATCGCCCGATTGGCAAGGCAATAGTGCCCCGCTTGGTGAAGTACGACTTCACGCCAGTTGCCTCCGTTGGCGACATGGCCGGCCCGGTGATGTCTATCGACCATGACCTAACTGCCGACGGGCATGCAGGCGTCGAACCCGACACCTTCAGCAGCGTAGGAGCAATGCTCGAGGGTGTCTCAACCGTCATCCATACCGCCGACGTGCGCCCGGGCGGAAGTCGTGACATCCCTGATGCCACGCGAGCACTCGCCTCAGCATGTGCTGATCGCGGTGTTCATCTCATCTTCTTGTCTCGAGTTGGCGCTGACATCAGCTCGCTTACCCACCGTAGACAACTGTGGAAAGCCGAGCAGATCATCGAGCAGACCGACAGCTTGGGTTACACGATCCAACGCATCACACACCCACACCCCTCTATTGAGAAGCTGCTCGGGCAGCCGTTTCTTCCGTTGCCTCCGGCCACGCCGGTTCAACCGGTCTCGCCATCTGACATCGCTGGACGCGTCGTCGGCCTCATCCAGGTTGGCCCATCGCAACGGGTGCGCGACTATGGCGGCCCCGAGCTCATGCGGTTCACTGATTGCGCCCACATCTACAAGCAGGCCCGCAAAACAGCCCCGCGCAAAATGCTCTTGCCCAAGATAGGCGTCATATCCGAGGCCCTCGCAGGTGTGCATGTGACCAAGACTGGTGATCGCGGTACCGAGACATTCCGGCAGTGGCTCGCTGAATAACGCCTTCGGTGTAGACGTTTCTGCCTCGCGGTTTGGGTCAAAGCCACAAAATTGCGGAGCATAACCCGCCCAGCGGAGCCAACACGTGCATTGCTCCCTAGACTTAACCATTGATGTTCGGGCTCGTCTTCCTTCTACTAATCGTCGTTCCCGTCGTGGAATTCTACGTACTAGTTCAAGTAGCTGACGGACTCGGCTGGATTCCGTCCATCGCTCTACTCCTCGCGGTGAGCATGATCGGCGCTTCCTTGATGAAGTGGCAGGCTGCTGGTGCTTTCGGCCGGATACAGGCCACCATGGCCCAGGGCAAGATGCCGTCCAAGGAACTCGCCGACGCAGCCCTCATGATCTTTGGCGGAGCACTGCTGTTGACTCCCGGCTTCTTCACCGATGCCGTAGGTCTCTCCATGTTCATTCCGCCTCTGCGTGTACTCGCACGTGTACTGCTGCTGAAGCGATTCAGCGGCAAAGTATCGGTCGCTGGAGCCCCTAGTGGTTTCATGTTCGGTACCAACTTCGGCGCTCGCCCCGGATCAACTGGGCGCGCAGGCCGCACATTCATTGACGTTGATGAGGTCCAAGCCGACCGCATCCCGACCACGGAGTTGCCTTCTGATGAATAGCAGAATCAAGCTCATGACCAACCCGGTTGAGGAAGAGGTAGAGGAGGTAAGAGAAGAGATCGTGCCAGGTGTGGCCCGAGCTCTCAGCCCTATGGCTCGTCGCATCCTTGCGTTGAATCCTGGGCCTCTCACTGGCCTTGGCACCAACACCTACATGGTTGGCATAGATGAGATCGCGGTAATCGACCCGGGTCCAGACGACCAGGAGCACCTCGACTCCATCATTGGCTGCGGCGGTGATCTGATCCGCTGGATCCTCGTCACCAATAGCAACCCAGAACATGCCGGCGCTGTCCCTAAACTCGCCAAACAGACCGGCGCCATCGTGATGGCCATGTGCGATATCGAATGCGACGTCGTCCTCAAAGATGGACAGCAGCTTGTCGGCACCGAGTTCCGTCTGACCGCCAGGCACTTGCCTGGACCGTCCGCCAAGAACGTCGGCTTCATGCTCGAAGAAGAACGCATGTTGATCTCAGGCGATCTGATCGTCGACGGGCCAAGCGTTGGACTGAACGCACCCCCAGACGGTGACATGACTGCTTACCTTCAGTCGCTCGAGTCACTCAAAAAGTTGCGTCTCAAGCGCATTGCGCCAGGACACGGCTATGTGATCGAAGAACCAAAGCCGGTTGTGCAGCAGTACATCGATCACCGCCTGGCCCGCGAAGCAGCGATTCTGACGGCCCTCGGCAGCGACACTATGCGGGTCGAAGACATCATCGCGGCCGTTTACGGCGAAGTTGACGAAGACGTCGCCGAGTTGGCCACGAACAATGCGCTTTGCCACTTGGTCAAGCTGCGCACCGACGGCAAGGTCAAGGGCACCAAGAACTTCACCGCCATCTAGTTCCGGCGACAATCTGTTGCGGGGAGCCTGGTGTACCTATTCGGTGCACCAGGCTTCCTCCTTTTTGGCTAGAGCACGACTAGCTAGCGGATTCCAGGAAGTCGAAACACCTCATGCGAGCCACGGCGCCGTATCCAAGCGCCGAGCCAGTGGGTTCGCCCTAAGCTTTAATCCGTGATCATCGAAGGTGACTACCAGCGAGACGGCGCCGTGTGTGTGCGCGAGGCCTTCACTGCTGAGCATGTCGCGATGGCCACCGAAGCCATCGAAGCCAATCTGGCTGACCTGTCACCTATGGCAAAGCGAGCCAGCCCTGATGATGATGGTGCCTTCATCGAGGACTTTCGCTCATGGGATCGCATTCCTGCCACCGAACGTTTCATTCGACAATCACCAGCGGCCGGGATCGCAGCCGAGTTGACTGGCGCAACCAACATCCGGCTCTATCACGACCACATGCTCGTAAAAGAACCTGGCACCAGACAGCGCACGCCGTGGCATCAGGACCAGCCGTACTACAACGTCGACGGCCATCAGAACGCAAGCATGTGGTTTCCTGTCGACCCGGTGCCACGCTCGGCAACACTTGAGTTCATCGCTGGTTCCCACCTTGGCCCATGGTTCATGCCTCGCACGTTTCTAGATGAACAGGCCAAATGGTTTCCCGAAGGGAGCCTGGCCGAAATGCCCGACTTCGCCGCCGATCCCGAGCAATGGCCGGTGATTGGCTGGGAACTCGAACCTGGTGATGCCGTCTTCTTCAACATGGTCACGGTGCATGGTTCGGCCGGCGTTGATGGCCCAAACCGACGGCGGGTGTTATCGGTTCGATTTCTCGGCGACGACATGGTTCATGCACCTCGCCGATGGACCACGTCGCCTCCGTTCCCCGGCCTCATCGATGAACTGGCCACAGGCGGCCCTATGGACCACCCTCTTTTTCCTGTGCTCTGGACCGCTAGCTCCTAGTCTCGCGGATTGGCAGCGAGCGTTCGGAACAGAAGCGTCCGCCACGTCGCCGCTTTTGGAAGGCAACCCATACCGGGACATATCCCGCCGGGATCAGAAACCCGGCCTACAACACCACGCTGACCGCAGCGAGCTTGTCGCCCGGCCACGCAGCACGAAGCCAAACGGTCGTGTCAGACGAAAGAGCGTCATCGCTGACCTGCCACGGTTTCACCGGCGAGTCAAGCCTGAACAACGGCGGGGTGAGACATCTAGCAATGAGAAGTACATCATCCCCGAGGGTTCCGACATGCATGACATGCACCCGGGTTAGCTAATCTCGCCACAGGTCAGCAGTTCGATCATCTCGTCCAAACCCACGACGGTTGCAGCAGGGAACGCTGGTCTCAGGCTGTCGAGCAGCGCGAGGGCGGCACCCTCACCGTGCTCTTCGACGAGTAAGAACATAAACATTGCAGCGCCGATGCCTCGAGCGGCTACCACCGAATCGACGAAGGCCGGACCGGGGGCATAGGCGAAATTCAGGCGCCATGCTGCACCAGGTCCAATCAGAGGAACCACGTCTGGTCGAATAATTGGCAGCTCGGGCAGCACCGCAGCAAGTTCTTCAGGCGAGACGTGGTCCAGATATGCAAACGTGACGAACTGCGGGACACCTTCGGTCGATGCCGCGAATACGATCACGTCGCACCTGGTTAGTGACATCTCGGTCAACCTCGCTGTCAGCAAGGCCGAGCGCTTGCAGCAGCCACCACTCGCCAGACTCGAAGGCTTCGAATCTGGGCGCATACTCGGCCCCAACGTCGTCGCTCACCAAAACCGTAACCGGTTCCGTGTACTCCAGCTGATGGGTGTTCTCGGCAAACGTTGCCAGCCGGGCGATGCCAGCTTCGGTCGTGACCCAGCCATCGCCCTGGATAACTATCGGCGTCGTGTCGACCGGTGTCGGCGTCGGCCCAACATTGGCGCTGCGATAGACGGCCCTCATAGGCGAGAGCGCGTCACATGCCACATAGCGATTGCGGCTGCAGTCGCAACATTGAGTGAATCGATACCCTGGTGCATCGGAATACTGGCCCGGTGGGTCGCTCGTTGCTGGGTGGCTGCGGTGAGCCCTGGTTCTTCGGCGCCTAGCAGCAGCGCCACACGCTCGTCCGGACCAATGGTGATGGAATCGAGCGGTTCAGCAGCCGGGTCAGGCGTTAAAGCAATAGTGGTAAAACCTTGCTGATGTAGCGGTTCGAGCCCCTCAGGGAAATCAGGTAGGCGGGTATGCGGTACAGCAAAAACAGCACCCATCGAAACTCGGCAGGTGCGTCGAGCCAGCGGATCACAGCTAGAAGGGTCCACAAGTAACGCATGCACACCAAGCGCCGCAGCGGTTCGCAACATAACGCCCATATTGGTCGGGTTGTTCACTCCCTCGGTGACGATCACGGTGCTTGCGTCGGCCACGACCTCATCTAACGGACGCAGCTTTGGGCGGTGGAATGCTGCCATTGCACCGCGATAGCGCCGATGCGACGCAATCTCCTGCACGACAGGTTCACCCATTCGGTACAACGCTGTAGCACCGATATCGAACTCCAGAGGACGCGTTCGCGCCGCCTCGACGATGACCGAATGCATCGTGTGTCCTGCATCGAGCGCTCGCTGGATGACCACATCACCTTCAGCGATGAAAATACCTTCCATGTCCCCACCGGGTGCCTCGCGTAACTGACGCAACGCTTGATCCCGCAAGCCGGTGAACAACAGCATGCGCTCATCCCGCGGATCATTAATGACCTCGCCAGCAATCTCCGGGCTTGCTTCGTTGCGCCCTTGCGGCATCCGCGTGGAAGGGTCATCCCTCCGCGGCACCGCTCCTCGGCCCTCGTCGCTGGATTCGTTTTCTTGGTTGTTGTTGCTCACTCGGGTTTCTTAACTCGGCTTGGAGTGGCCCAGGACCATGCAGTCGGTTGTTTTGGGTAGATCACAACCCACGATGCATCCATCATTGCTGCAGCCTCGTCACGCTCACGAGACTCGAGTAGCGGCGCACGAAATTGGAGTGGGGTCTGATAATGCACCCAGGTTTCACCAAGTTCATCCAGCAAGCCTGTCACGGTAGCAATCGCGAGTTCGTTCGGGTCGGGATGAACAACAACACGCGACAGACCGCTAAACGCGATGCGACTTCCTCAAGTAGTTCGGCTCGACGCACCGCCGTGAAGCGTGCAGCCACACCGACCTAGAGCAGGTTTGCTTCATCGTCGAACAAACCCAGCATGACCGACCCATACCGCTTCCGGCTTTATGGATTCGACAACCAATAGCTACGACATCAGTCGATCGGCTGTGTTTGACATTCAATTGTGATCGCTTGTTCTCGGCATAAGGCTCAGCCATCATGTTCACCCGACTCACGGCTAGATGAATACGCTGTTGCAGCTGATCGAACTCGAGTCGGTTATCGATTGCCACGATGATCTCGCAACCGAAGATCCAGCGATCGGGCAACCGATCACGAATCGGGTCGACCGCCCGAAGAGGTCTCCGGTCAGCGGCTTACTGTTTCGCCATCCCAAATGGGCCTAGCCACCGTCACAAAATCGATGCACGGGAAGCCACTCTCACTTTGGTTCAAAGGCAAGAACGTCGCGTTTGGGTATCCCAACCACCGCATTGACTGGCCCTGGGATTCATCGGTGCTTGCAACGACAGATCGACGAGTTCACCAACGGCAAGGTTGTGCCCGCCAACTGATCACTCACGAACTGAGGTTGATTGACACCGGGGCTTCCATCAAACGAACAGTGCATGTACCCATATCGATGGGGGGCGTGACCTCAGTGACCAGCAAGTTGGCGATGCGGTTGATTTCATCGCTTGCGGGGCCTTCTCCGAGCGAACTCGGCTGGCCAATGTCGCCACCTTGGGCGACCGCAGTGTCGATTGGAATCTGGCCCAGTAGTGGTACGCCGAGATCGTTGGCCAGATTCTCTCCACCCCCACTTCCAAAGATCGGATAGCTCTCGCCGTCAGGGGTTACGAATGCACTCATGTTCTCGATCACACCAGCAATCCGCAGATAGTTCTTACGTCCCATGCTGGCTGCCCGAGCGGCAACCTTTTGTGCCGCAATCGCTGGCGTGGTCACGATGACCATCTCGGCCCGAGGCAGCATTTTAGCCAACCCCATTTGTACATCGCCGGTACCTGGCGGCATGTCGATGAACAGGTAATCCATATCGCCCCAGCGCACGTCTTCAAGGAAGTGCTGTACGGCGCGATTCAGAATCAGACCTCGCCACATCAGCGCGGTTTCTTCTTGGTCGACCAGAAAGCCCATAGAGACGACCTTGACGCGGCCCTTCCCGATACGGCGCTGGTTAGGCGTGATCTTTTTCCCATCGCCGGTTTCGCTACCTTGAAGGCGACCCTCGACCCCGATCATGCGAGGAACTGAATAACCCCAAATGTCGGCATCGAGAACACCGACGGTGAAACCTTGACTTGCGATGGCTGCCGCGAGGTTGACGGTGACCGAACTTTTGCCGACACCACCCTTGCCGCTAGCAATCATGACCACGCGTGTCGATGGCGAAATCTCGTTGTCAGGCGGGTTCTCGGCGACACGCTTGCGGGCCCGGGCCATAACCTCGGCCTTTTCGCCCTGCTCGAGTTCGGTCCAGTCGATCTTGACTTTGTCTACGCCGGGGAGTTGCTCGACTCGGCCAACGACGTCCTTCTTGATCTGGGAGCGCAGCGGGCAGCCCATGGTAGTCAGCGCAATAGTTACGTGCGCCGTGCCGTCGTCTTCAAGCGATGTCTTTGGCACCATCCCAAGCTCAACAATGTTGGCCCCAAGCTCAGGATCGATGACGCCGCGCAGGACAGCCATGATGTCGTCGGGTGTCGCACGCTCGGCGGTAGGGCTCACCTTGTGATTCTAGAGGCCACGGCCGCTACCTCTACCGTCGGGACTCGGTCGCCACCGCTACCGAGTCTGCAGCCGTCGGGGTCAGGCGCCATGCGACGAAGAAGACAACGGATCCAGCAATGCTCAAACCGGCGGCTGCTAGGTAGCTAGCGGTATAGCTCGATACGTCGTGGAGCCACCCCAAAAGGTACGGGCCGCCGGCCACGCCAAAACCGGTCACAATGAGCTGACTGAGCGCAAAAACACGCGGGTAGTCAGCGACGCCAAAGCGATCGGCAATTACCAACGGCTGCATCATCAGCAGATTTCCAGTGGTGCACCCGAACAGCAACGTGGCGGCAACGAGCATCGCCTTGCTGTCGACTTGACTCAGCCAAACCAAGGAGACTCCTTGAATAGCTGATAAGGCCGATGTCATGGCAATGAGCTCTACTCGCGACGCCACGACACCGCCAACCAGCCGAGCGATAACAGACGCTAACGCCACCGACGACACAAGTGCCGCACCCGCCTCGGCGCGTTCGGTTCCCAACTTGAAGAGCTGCGCTATTGCACCGACCTGAGCGCCCATAGCGAACACGAATCCCAGCGTGACGAGCTTGAAGAAAAAGCTACCGACTGCATCGTCATACGCAATTCCTGTCGCAGCTGGCGCAACCTCACCATCGGCGGTCAGCCCCCCATCAGGAAGCTGCCCCCTTGCAGCTGGGTCTGGCCAGAGCGCAAATAGCGCTATGGCGACGGTCGCGAGATAGATGAGCGATAGCCATGGCGCAGCGCCAGACATTCCCTTGCGGTCAATGATCGTAGACGCCAAGACGGTGATCGTGAGCCCGCCGACTGAGAGCCCGGTCGACGCAACAGAAAGGGCCACCGATCGGCGCACCTGGAACCAACGAGTTACAAGGGTGGTCCCTGGAACCAGCCCACTCAGGCCAACGCCGATAGCGAAGACCAGATAACTGAGGTACAACGCAATCAGTTGCGTGGATTGTCCCATCAGCCATAGCCCCGTTGCAGCTATAACCGCGCCGATTCCCACGACAACGCGAATGTCTCGCGTCTGAATGACCGGTGCGATCAGACGGCCTGAGATCGCGCTCACGATAAAGAAGATCGACGTGGCGAACGAAACGTCGGCGGTGCTGAAGCCTTGCTCGTCGGTAATGGCTTCCAAAAACACCGACAGGCCATAAAAGCCAAGGCCTGCATTCACCATGAACAGAACAAAGACAGAGGCAACCACGTACCACCCGTCGAAGATGCGCCCAGGCGCGGTCTTAGTCACATTGAAACGATAGGGCCAATGTTGGGACCCGGTGTAGCCAGGGAGCCCCGGGTTATGCCCCACATCTCATCCAATGAACAAAACTATTACTTCGCTCACACGGTGGGTCGGCCAAGTCACAGTGACCTCCGCCTCCGTTTCTTGACCAGGCGCTTGATCAACCTGGCCTCCGAGCCAAGTGATACCAGGTTCCGGCCCGTCGCTCGGGGCCAAACAAACACCTTTAGGCACTCGGCTCATCAACCAGCATTAAGGTGCCCATCAGAAACCATGTGGTTGCCAATAGCCCGACCTGCCAACGGTCCGCTACAACCAACACTCTGATCGGCAACGAGAGCACCGAGAGGCTGAGTCCGAACGCGAAACAAAGCCGGCATAGCGCCGACTTCGAATCAAGTTCTTAATGAGAACGGCTTAGCTGAACGAGCTACCGCAGCCGCATGTGCGCTCGGCGTTCGGGTTGTTGATGCTGAAGCCGGTCTCTTGGAGGCCATCCTTGTAGTCCAGGGTTGCACCCTCGAGCAGCATGGCACTTGAAGCATCAACGACGACTTTGACGCCTTCGTATTCGTTGGTCGTGTCATCATCAGCGAACTCAGAATCGAAAAACATCTCGTAGCTGAAGCCTGAACAACCGCCAGGACGAACGGCGACGCGCAGAGCGAGGCCAACTTCATCTTCGTCGGCCAGAAGGGCACCAACCTTGGCGGATGCATTATCGGTAAGGGTGATCATCGTGGTCTCCTAATCAGCGAGCGTTCGAAGTACGTCATCAAATGATACCTCAGCATTGTTCCCACACTCTTACTCGGCCAAAGTTACCTCAACTTCGGCCAACATCTCCGGTGCATTAAGAGCGGCTGCACCCACGCCCACTATCACCGGTCGATCATCGGCTAGGCACGTTGTCAAGGCCGTGCGACGTGCACCGAATCCCAATGCCCTCACGATACAGAACTTCATTTTTATAATGTCTGCGCTATCCATTCTGGCTTCAGCCAGCTTTGTGAACGCTTCGGGCAGTCATAGCCTGACCTTGTGAGCGACCTTCCGGTGATCGAGTTCGAGGTAGACGGACAACAAGTCCAGGTTCCCGACGATGGGTCGTCACTGCTTGGGACCTTGCGGGATCATCTCGACAAACGATCGGCCAAGGACGGATGCTCGCCGCAGGGCCAGTGCGGTTGCTGCACCGTCCTCATCAATGGCCAACCGAGAGTCGCTTGTGTAACCCCTACCCGGCGAGTTAAGGGTCGGTCGGTCACCACGCTCGAAGGTTTCAGCCCCGACGAACGGGCTCGATGGGGCGGTGCCTTCTGTGCAACCGGGGCCAGCCAATGCGGCTTCTGTACCCCCGGCATCATTGTGCGTCTAGCCGGGCTCGAAGAGAAGAAGCCCGACGCCTCAGAAGACGATGTGCGCCTGGCCCTCGCCGCCCACCTGTGTCGATGTACAGGTTGGCAAACAATCGTCGACGCATGGAACCAGCGAGACGTCGAGATCAACGACACCCGAGATCTTGCTGCAGCAGCTCAACGGGCCGAACTCGAGGGGCGCAACGAACAGACCGTGTCAGCAGCGGTTGCTCTGGGCGATGGCGGATTCGCCGACGATCGTGCTCCGGCTGATGCGCTGGTCGCCGTGCTGAACGAGGCAGGCAAATGGGTCGTTGGCGAGTCGCTACACCAGGCCCGCACGCTTGCCGGCAAAGTCCAGGGACGACGCACCACACTCGAACCAACACATCCGGTTGCGGTCCCCAATGGCGACTGGGTCGCAACACTGCAGACCAGCTGGGTCGACCCTGCCTATCTCGAAACCGACGCTGCATGGGCGCTTCCTGGCCAGCCAGCCGTCTCGCCCTTATCTAACGGCGGCGCTTTTGGCGGCAAGATCGACTCAATAGTCACGGCGGTAGCCGAACACCTCGCCACCGAATACGACCGTGCAGTGCGAGTCCTGTTCAGTCGCGAAGACGCCATTCGTCTTGGCGCAAAGCGCCCACCGGTAGCCGGTGCAGCGAATGCCGACGGCACCGGCGTGCTGCGAGTCGTCGCAACACCTGGCATCGACGAAGCTATCCACGCAGTCGCCCCAGGACTGACCGTTGAACACGTGCAGGTCCCGACCGAGCTTCGCACCTCGACCCAGGTTCGAGGTGCCGGTTGGGTCGAGGCAGTGGCACTCCTAGCACTCGCTGCCGGCAAGCTCGACCGAGTTCAGCCGATAGACAGTGGATGGGCAGAGGCAAGCGTGACCAGCGATGGAATAAACGTCCGTGTCGGGGCAGGTCAAGTTCTCGACGAAGTCGTGCTCCGCAGCTACTGCATCGGTGCGGCCCACATGGGCTACAGCCTGGTTATGGGCGAATCGCTCGCTGTCGACGCCGACGGCATCGTGCAAGATTTGACCGTTCGCTCGTTTGGTGTCGTCCGAGCGTCTGACACACCAACGATTCACATTGAAATCGTCGACGAGTCAGGCCCTGCCGTCAACGCCAGCGACGCTGTGTTCGCCGCTGTCGCAGCCGCTGTCGCACTTCACACCAACGCCATCACCTGGCCCCACACCTAACAAGACCCACCAGAATGAACTGGTCCTTGATTTCATTGTCAGAAACGAAAAGCTCGTGACGCGACACTTGAGATATGTACGACGTACATGTCTCAAGTCCAGCAACATTGGTCTGGACGCAGCTGAGCTTGGGCCTTTCCGGATCCGGCTGCAGGCAGTAACCTGGCCACGTGACGAAACCACTGGGTCCTTATACGCCGGTTATGAAAGTCGGTGACTGGGTCATCTGCTCTGGCCAGATCGCCCTGCAAGATGGCGCGCTGCTCGATGGCGGCGTCGGTGAGCAAGTCACGTTGGCTCTGTCCAACATGGCCGGGTTGCTCGAAAGCCAAGGTGCATCGCTTAGCGACGTGGCCAAGACCACTGTGTTTATGGTCGACATGGATGACTACGCCGAAATGAACACGGCCTACATCGCCGCATTCGGCGACCATCGCCCCACCCGGTCAGCGTTTGCTGTCGCGGGACTGCCCATTGGTGCCCGCGTCGAAATCGAGGCCTGGGCCTACATAGGAGACAAGTGACATGGTCGGAACAATCGTCATCATCGTCATTCTGTTACTCGCCCCGATCGGTATCTTGATGAGCAGCACCGCCTTTGTCGCCGCATTCAGCGCGTTCTTGAACCGTGACGTCGACATCACCCACAAAGGCAGCGAGCTTCTGGACCTGGCCGAAACCGGCATGTCCGTCAAGCCCGACTAACCCCAGCCGGGGTATCGCTACCTCCGAGAAGGCTGGCTACGCCAGGATGTTCGACGATTCCGTGCGAGTCGGACCTCGCTGCACGGCAACCGTGCATGGTTAATCGATGTCTTTGGTGGCCAGCGTGACGGCAGCCATCGCTACAGCAAACGCCGCTACCGCAAGCGGGATCACGATCGACGCCCATGCAGCGCGATCGGCTAGATCGATCGAGACATCGGTGCCGCGCTGCAGCATTGTCTGTAGATAGCTGCGTAACGAAAGCCGTGCCATGCCATTGCTGAAGCGTGCTAGGACGTTCTCCCAGAGCACGAGATAGAGCAGGCCAAGCCACAACCCAGCCGTGAACCGAGCTCCCAAGAACAAATAGATGCCGCTATAGGCCAGCACACCCAAGATCGAAGCCACCGTGGCAGGAACAATCAGTGGGCCAAAGCCGGTGATCAGTGCGGTAAGCAAAACGGGCACGATGACCACAGGCAGCAGCGTGGCGACCACCGCTGCATACGCCGCAACAGCCAGGTGCCAACGCGGCACTGGCTTCAACCACAAATAAACCAGCAGGCGGTCTTCGACGAGATCGCCGATCATTGGTGAACCCAGGATCAACGTTGCTAACGGAATCAAGAGCCCGATTGAATAATCGCTGAGCAACCTGACGCTCACCTCTTCAAGGTCGCGACTCTCAACGGCGGTCCGCACCACGATCGCCAGCAGGAACGAGATCCCGCCGAGCACTCCCAAGCCGAACAAACGGCCTCGGGTCAGTTGGCCCCGCAGCAACAGGCGGAAATAGGTTGGTATGGACTTCGCAGCGGTAACCGTCGGCGTGCGGGGTTCCAGAGAAGTCATCGTCCCACCAGATATCTGAAGACACTTTCTAGGTCGTCATCGAGCGGTTCGACTTCGTAGAGCCGAGCGTTCGCCGCCTGTGAAAGCGAGGCGATGCTCTGCGAGAACGACACAATGTCGTCGGTATCGATTTCGACTCGCTCCCCGTCAAAGCGCACGCCTTGCACATTTGGCTGGCCAACAAGGGCCGCCGCAAGGGCCCGGGGCGCATCGCTGCTAATGCGCAATCGTCGCGGTCGGTGATCCATCAGCGCGCGGATCTCGCGGAAGTCACCCTGGGCCGCAAGGCGGCCTTGAGTGATTACCACAACGTTTGACCCAAACCGCTCGACTTCTTCGAGCACATGGCTCGACACGATCACCGCACGCCCTTCGTCGCCAAGACGATGAAACAGCTCGACCATGTGAAGACGCTGCCGCGGATCTAGACCGCTTAGTGGTTCGTCGAGCAGGATCACGCGGGGCTCATGCACGATGGCCTGAGCCAACTTGACCCGCTGGCGCATGCCCTTGCTATACGTGGGTAGGCGGCGGGTCTCGTCGGCATCGAGCTCGACCAAACCAAGCACACGGCGTGCTTCGGTGTCCGCGTTAACGACACCTTGAAGTTCGGCTGAAGCTCGCACAAACTGCAGGGCTGTTGAGTGTCCGAACACGGACTCTTGCTGCGGTGCCAAGCCGATCTCGGCGGCGATCTCTGGATCCTTACGTGGGCTCTTACCCATGACACTGACAGTGCCGCTCGAAGGAAGCGCCAGCCCGCACAACATGCGCAGCATGGTCGACTTGCCTGCGCCATTGGGCCCAAGCAGGGCAGTGACACCCGCCGTTACCGCGAAACTGACATCGCTGACAGCAACCAGATCGCCGAACCATTTTGACACTCGATCAACAACAACGAGTGCGCCCTCAGGAATCTGTAAAACGGCGCCGCCCGTCGACGCCTGGCCTGGTAGCGGAGGAGGGGGCATCGAAATCACCGCCGGCGTTAGCGATGCGGGCGGCGCTCCAGGCGCGGCTGGTACCCCAGACACGCCCGGTGGTGGAGGAAGCGTGCTCATCGGTCAACCTCGACGTTTTGGTAGCGCCACCAAGTCATTGCAAGAAACGCGGCGGCGTAGGCCACCGCAGCCAGCACCACGAGCGAGCCCGACAACCGATCTATTGCCAAGCCATTGAAGCTGACATCACCAAGGATGTGTTCCCACGCCTTGCCCATCATGGCGGCAGGTGACATATAGGCGACCCAGTCAGGAGCCTGGGCGCCTTCGGTCAGAATCCCTGTGACGATGCTAGGCACGACCAAAGCCGCAATAATTGACACGCTTGCAATACCCCAGCGCTTGGGTATCGATGATACGAAAATGCCAAGCCCTGTGTAGAACGCCGCCGAGATGGCCCCTGCAAGCAGGGCTCGGCCCATCAATTCCAAGAAGTCGAGCAGCCCACCTGGCCCTGCACCAACAATCGTGTACGCAACTACCAGGAAAACTATTGGGGCGACGGTGACTAGGAACATCACCGCAAAGATGCCGATCCCCTTCGCCAGCACGTACGTGGTGCGGTTCAAAGGAGAAGCCAAATACATGGCCAACATGCCGCTAGTGCGGTCCGTTGTGAGCACCCCCGGGGCTGCAGCTGCAGTAAATAAAAATAGGGCAAAGCTGGTGAATCCGTGGTAATCGCCGTAACTGAAGAGGTCATCAAGGCTGAAGCCCGACAGGAACAAAGACAGACCAACCATCACGATGGCAGGTAAGAATGCAAAGCCGATCGTGAGCGTTGGCACGATCTTGTGTCTGCCAGCCCGCTTCAGACCCAATGCTCTGCGCATGCTGTGAACGGCCAGGCTGCGCACAGCCCATGCGACCCCCGCTCGTTCACCCTCATAGGGGCGGTAACCCAGGTCATGAATCTGGCTGCTCATAATCCAGCATCCGACGAAGCTGCATCGTTCGACTCTAAGAAAACGTCTTCGAGCGAGATCGTCTGATCACCTAGTCGTCTCATACCAACCTGGGCCCACGCGACGACGTCGCGAATGTAGTCATGGATCCAGTAGGGGTCGGCGCCAGGTTGTGGTGGAGCGTCGACCATAAGCCGACTGCCCACAATGTCGACGACCAAACCTGCTTGTCGCAAGGTCGCTGCGACAAGTTCATGGCCACCATCGAGTTCGACCATGACGCCAGTTCGGTCACCACGCATCTCGTCGATGTTGCCGCTCCGGATGACGACACCATTCGAGATAATGACGACGTGATCGCAGATACGTTCCACTTCTTCGAGCAGATGCGATGACAACACCACACTGATTCCGTACTCGTTTCCAACCCGGTGAATCAGCTCAAGCATGTCGTCTCGCTGCACCGGGTCCAAGCCATCGGTCGGTTCGTCGAGAAGCACAAGCGCTGGGTCGTGGGCGATCGCAGCTGCCAGTTTCACGCGCTGGCGCTGACCTGTCGACATCGTGCCGATCGGTCGGAAACGCTCTTCGCCAAGGCCGACCAGCCACAACGCATCACTAGCTCGTTCTGTGCTGGCTTGTTGTGGAAGGCCGTGAAGCTGGGCCATGTGTCGCACCAGATCGGCAGCTTGCACATCAGACGGCAGGTGATGGTGTTCTGGCGAGTACCCCATCTGCGCTCGAATCTCGGGTCCGGCGGTCTGCGGGTCATGACCAAGGACCGTCAGGCCTCCCCCGTTTCGGGGTTCGAATCCGAGCACCAGCGACAAGAACGTTGTCTTGCCCGCGCCATTTGACCCCAAAAGGCCAGTGATCCCAGCCGGGAAGTCGACAGAAATGTCGGTCAGCACATTGGTCGTACCAAAGCTCTTGGTGACCCGGTTTGCTGAAATGACCGCTGTACGCATGGGCTTCACCTCGGGATCGTGGGTAGTCGCAGGGCTACTCGTCTATTCATAGTGCCCCGTGAGCAGACAAGTTCACGTCAGTGGTGACCCTAAGGCGCGAACCGAGAACAAACTGCGTCGCCAAACACCCACAAACGGCCGGCTGGGACCACACGCGTTGACCAAAAGGTGCCCTACAGGTCGAGTTGGGCAATGACCTGCGCGACGCACTCATCGAGCGGGTTCGAAGTGTCGACGGTGATCTCAGGGTCGACCGGCGCTTCGTAGGGCGCAGATATTCCGGTGAATTCAGGGATCTCGCCGGCTCGTGCTTTGGCGTACAACCCTTTCACGTCACGCGCTTCACACACCTCGAGGGGCGTGTCGACGAATACTTCGATGAACGAGCCGCGCGGATGCAGATCCCGAACTGCATCGCGGTCGGCTACGTACGGCGACACAAACGCCGTCAGCACGATCATGCCAGCATCCTGGAAGAGCCGGCAGACCTCGCCAATGCGCCGAATGTTCTCGGTGCGGTCTTCGGGCGCAAAGCCCAAATCGCGGTTCAGACCGAAGCGAACATTGTCGCCATCGAGCACATAGGCGGCGACGCTTTGGCGCATCAGCGCTTCTTCAACAGCGAAGGCCAACGTCGACTTTCCCGAGCCGGACAATCCCGTGAACCAAACAGTACGCGACCCATGACCTAAGTTCTTGGCTCGGTCGAGACCGTCGACATGACCTTCGGCTCGCACGATATTCGCCGAAACCGGGTCGGGGCGAGACGTCTGATCAGCCATCGAGGAACCCGCGATCGGTCATCAGAGCCATGATCTGCTCGACACACTCGCCGATGGACTGCACCGACGTATCAACGCTCAAGTCCATGTCGACGGGCCGTTCATAGGTTGCCGAAACACCGGGAAACTGGGGTATGTCGCCACGATCGGCGGCCTGGTAAAGCCCATTTGGATCGCGTTCACGGCACACCTCGATTGGCGTATCTACAAATACCTCGAGATAGTGCTCAGTCCCGATCAGTTCGCGGGCCTGGCTGCGGACCGATGCTTTGGGTGCTGCGAGAGCCGCAATCGAGATCAGACCCTGCTTATTAACGAGCAACGCCATCTCCGACACTCGTCGGAGATTCTCGGAACGTTCTTGCGCACTGAACCCCAAGTCACGGCTGATCCCCAGTCGGACGTTCTCGCCATCGAGCCGGATAGCCGTCTTGCCGAGATCAAAGAGACGGCGACTAAGTGCGGTTGCAATCGTGGACTTTCCAGCTGCACTGAGACCCGTGAGCAAAACAGTGCATGGCTGCTGGCCAAGCCGCGCAGCTCGTTCGCTCGGCGTGATGTTAGAAACCTGACGGGTCAGGCTCGCTTCGGGCGCCTGATCCCACGACGAGGACACACCGGTGATCATGCCTGCGGCAACGGTGGCGTTGGACATACGATCGACCAGGACAAACGAGCCTGTCTGGCGGTTGGCCCCATACGGATCGAAGAGCAGTTCGCGATCACTCGTGATAGTGCAGTGCCCAATGTCATTCAGGGCAAGCGACGCTGCAGCTTCGTGCTCCAGCGTGTTGATCTCGATGCGGTGTCGAATCGAGGTAACCGATGCATTACTCAAACCATTGGTCGACTGCAGCACGTACTGGCGGCCGGGTTCGAGTTCGGCGTCGTCCATCCACACGAGCATCGCATCGATGTCATGACCGCGAAGCGGTTGCTCGCCGGCCTTCACGAGCAGGTCACCGCGGCTGACATCGATCTCGTCGGTCAGCGTGATGATCACCGCTCGTCCGGGACCAGCAACATCGAGGTCGCCGTCAAAGGTGACAATCCGATCGACGTTCGACTCGAAACCCGACGGCATCGATGCAACGCGGTCACCCGGTTGCACCATGCCGGACGAGATCGTTCCGGCAAAGCCACGAAAGTCTAAATCTGGCCGCACAACCATCTGGACGGGCATACGGAAGTGTTCAAGGTCGATGCCAACTTCGACGTCGACGGTCTCGAGATGCTCCATCAAAGTTGGGCCACTGAACCAGCCCATGTTGTCGCCCGCGTCAACGACGTTGTCGCCGAGTAACGCCGACATAGGTAAGAAGTATGGATTGACAAGATCCAGTGATTTAGAGAATTCGCGATAGTCCTCGCAGATCTCGTTGAAACGAGCCTCGGACCAATCAGCGATATCCATCTTGTTGACAGCCACAACCACATTGCGGATGCCGAGCAAGCTGGCAATAAACGTGTGCCGTTTGGTTTGAGACAACACGCCATACCTGGCGTCGATCAGGATGATCGCCAGCTGACATGTCGATGCGCCCGTGACCATGTTCCGGGTGTACTGCTCGTGTCCGGGTGTATCCGCAATGATGAACTTGCGCCGAGCAGTGGAGAAGTAGCGGTAGGCGACATCGATGGTGATGCCCTGCTCACGCTCTGCCTTGAGACCATCGGTCAGCAGCGCCAAGTCAGGAGCATCGCCGGTGGTCCCCTGAGTGGTCGAGTCAGCCGTGAGTGTTGCAAGCTGATCTTCGTAGATCATCTTCGAGTCATGCAGCAACCGACCAATAAGGGTCGATTTCCCATCGTCGACGCTGCCGCAGGTCAAGAAGCGCAGCAGATCTTTGCGTTCGTGTTCGGCCAAGTAGCCCTGAATATCGGTCGCGATGAGTTCGCTCTGATGCGACATTAGAAGTACCCCTCGCGCTTCTTTTCTTCCATCGAACCCGACTGGTCGTAGTCAATCACTCGGCCCTCGCGTTCGGAACGGGTCGCAAGCAACATTTCCTGGATGATCTCGGGCATGGTGTCGGCCGTGGACTCAACTGCACCAGACAGCGGATAACAGCCAAGCGTGCGGAAGCGCACCGATTTGATCTCGGGTTCCTCGCCAGGTTCGAACTGGAAACGCTCGTCGTCCACCATGATCACGACACCGTCGCGATTCACCACCGGCCGAGGCGCCGAGTAGTAGAGCGGCACGATCTCGATTTTCTCGAGATGGATGTACTGCCAGACATCAAGCTCAGTCCAGTTGCTGATAGGGAACACCCGAATGCTCTCACCCTTGTGGACGCGACCGTTGTAGAGACTCCACAGCTCGGGCCGCTGGTTCTTCGGATCCCATCGATGGTTCTTGTCACGGAAACTGAAGACGCGTTCTTTTGCCCGAGACTTCTCTTCGTCGCGACGGGCTCCGCCAAAAGCTGCGTCGTAACCACCAGAGGTCAGCGCCTGCTTCAGCGCCTGCGTCTTCATGATGTCGGTGTAATTCTTCGAACCATGATCGAACGGGTTAATGCCCTCGTCGATGCCTTCTTGGTTCGAGTGCACACGAAGTTCGAGACCGAGTTCGGCGGTAACCCGGTCACGGAACTCGATCATTTCGCGGAACTTCCACGTGGTGTCGATGTGCAACAGCGGAAATGGGATCTTCCCAGGGTGGAATGCCTTACGAGCCAAATGAAGCAGCACGGACGAGTCCTTGCCGATCGAGTACAGCATCACAGGGCGTTCGAATTGCGACACGACCTCGCGGATAATGTGGACCGCTTCGGCTTCGAGTTGCTTCAAATGCGTTAGCCGCAGCTCAGGCGGCAACGTCGAAATAACCATGAATGGCTTTCTGTAGAAAGAACACCGGAAGGTTACGCGCTAGCCAACAGTTTTGGGGCTTATATGAACCAACGTGATGGTTGTGCAGAAACAACCATGCGAGGGTCAGGTGCAGTCGCTTGGCCAACGATGCCTAGCAGCGTGATTCCGAGCAGCGTCCATGCTTGCGGCTCATCATCTTTGCCCGTTGTGAGTTGGAACTCAGGCGCAGCCGGCGTGACACGAGCGGTGAGCAATGCACCAAGGATAGCCGAGATGAGGGCACTACCTAGATCGATAAATGTCCAGCCATCGCGCAGACGAAGGCCAAACGAGGTCAGCACTTCACGGAGAAACGGGATCAAAGCATTCACCGTTACCTCTTCGGCCTGGCGCACTGCTGCCTCGACGCGGTCGTTGCGAACTTCGTCAAGTGTTGACGCGAGTACCGACATATAGGCACCAATTGGTGTCTCGGTGAACGTTGCAGCTTGGGCCCCGGTTGCGGCCACACGGACCAGGTCGCGCAGGTACCATGTCAGAGCTTCAGGGGTTGCCTCGACGCCGACCTGTTTGACCTCGTCCAGGACACCGCACACCGACTCAGCTAGCGACGCTACATCGAACGCTGGGCCGGACTCGGTGATGTCAACGATGAGTTGTTCGTGGAATGCTCGCTGCGGGTCAAGGTCGGTCTCGCCGAACACTCGATACGCCGACGGGCGCGGAACGCCAGAGCGATTGATTGCCTCGGTCAGGGCCACTCGACCAACCCCGCCTGAAAGCCCGACTTCGGCCAATATTTCACGACCAGCTTCAACCAAAGCGTTCTTTGCCTGATCTTTTGTGAATTTTCGCTTGCTCATATTATTCCTGCAACATTTTGAGCCACCTGACCATGAATGAATCCCCGTATCCCATGCTCAACCGGTCTAGAGGATGCTCTCATGCGGAACACAAAAGCCCAGGAGTCGCTACGACTCGGAGAGCATTTTTATCTGTGTAGATACCGCTAATTGGGCAGTAAATGCTTCAAAAAGTTTGGAGATTGGCGCGGTTTGATACGAAACCGATACCACCACAAATGTGCGCCCCGAAACGGGTGACGGCTCAAAGGAAACTTCAACAACCAGGCCTTTGGTACCCAACGGAGCTATGTCCTGCATCAGATGAGCTACGTCCACGGTCGGGTCGACAGAGACAGCTCGCGCTGTTTCACGGGCGATGTGAGAAATGCTGAGTTGCGCGTACGCCACCAGCGCGACCTGAATGACCGCTAGCAGTACAACGATGATAAGCGGGATGATGAGCGCGAACTCAACGGTTGATTGCCCGCGCTCATCACGTCCTCTCATGCCATGAGCGAAGTGATTTTTGACAAGACAGTGTCAAAGAGCGCTCCTATGGCGTCATTGCCTTGCGCCCATCCAACAACCAGCATCGCAATGCTGCCTGCGGCAAGAAGCACCAGTGCATATTCAGCGGTCGTCTGTCCGCTCTCAGTTGCCGCAATACGCCGCATAGAAGTGCCCCTGGGAGAACCTGCATACGCAGGGCTCCACTCGCCATCGGCTTCGTCGGTGTGGCCTTCCAGCCCAATCGTTTGGTGATTCCGGTAGCGGTGGTTTCGTAAACAGAAGTACATAGGTGTTCCTTGATCGGAGTTGTGCCACCAGCGGAAGCACGTCACGGGGAAGCAGCGATGTCAAAACTCGAAATGGTGTCGATTACCACCGGCACGACGGTGACCAGCAAAAACGCTGGCAAAACGCACGTCACTAGTGGGAACAGCAGCACGACGGGAAGCCGTCTAGCGCTTGCCTCGGCGCGGCGACGCCGGTCTGCGCGAGTATCGACGGCGAGTTGTGCGAGGTTGGCCGTAATGGGGGCGCCATAGCGTTCCGTTGCAACCAAAGCGGCAATCAGCGGACGGACCTGAGGGCCCAACAGTCCCGGCACCTGCTCGAGAGCGTCACTAAAAGAACGCCCACCCGCGACCTGACGGGTACACCACGCAAATGCTTCGGCGATATCGGTATCGGACCATTCGCTGACTTGACGAACAGCATCGCCAACCGTGTTACCGCTGAGCAGAGCCACCGCGAACAAGTCGATGACGTCACCAAGCGCGGCACCAATACGATCCTGGTCGCGCAGTCCTCTACGACGACGGTGCAGCATGGTCCGGACCCATAGGCCCACGGCCACAACGATCCCAAGCCCAATGTTGACCAGACCTAGCGCCGATACGACAACGACACCAGCGCCAGTCGAGCGATCCAGGGATCGATCAGCAGGCTGACGGAATGCAGATCTTATGTATCGCCCTATACGTTCGAACGCTGACCGCTGAGGCGACGCGGCCAACGGTCGATCCGCGAACGGCGGGCGCGGCATCGCCCTGCGCCCAATCGTAAAAACGCTGACGATCGTCAGACCCAGAATGAACACCACCCAGGATGCGGTCACTGCGGTGACCGTCGACGAATTATCGCCATCATCCAGAGCCAGCCAAAAACATCGAGAACTACAGCGGCAACTAAGCAGACCTGACCAAGTGGTTCTCGAGTTAGAAACCGCACGGTTCCCTGACTACCGATTACGTCAATCCCAAGAAACAGCGCTGGCAGCAAGACCAACGCTTGCATGGACGCCGCCGCCTGGGCAGATTGGGAACCAATCTCTGCCGTCAGCGCAGCACGATCGCGCAGCGAATGGCTGACCCCGTCGAGCGCCCGCGTTGTGCCCGCTTCGTTCCGGCTTGCCAGGGCCAACGCTGCTGCAACAATGCGTACCTCCGGTCGTGGCATCCGCTCGACCCATACTTGCAGCGCCTGCGGTGTTGGTTGACCACGGTCGATGCCCCCAACGACGATCGCCAGCTCGCTGCGGACCGTTGATGGGCCGCCAGTTGCTGCCTCGCGAAGTGCTTGGGCCAGCGATGCTCCACTTCGCAACGAACGCCCAATCATGTCAACAACATCTGGTAACGACGCGACGAGACGTCTGGTACGCCGCCCGGCCCACCTGCGAGCGACAAGCAATGGGATCGCGACGACAGCGACGCACATCACAAGGCTCGGGGCTACGCCCACCAAGGCCAACAGCGCACCGCTCGCCACTACACCAAACCCAAGCCACAGCACTAGTGCACTGAGGTGATCATCTGTGAGGTCAGCCTCACGTGCAAACCGGGCTAATGGGGCTGGCAGCGATACCCGCTGGCAACGTGACCGCCGCCGCGGGTACAGCCGTGCAAGAGGTTGTGCCGGACGGCACCAACTCGCATCGCGAAGCGCTGTTATGGGCTCAGTCATGCACACCATCGCTGCTTGAGCTGACACCGAGAAACTCGCCGTCTTGCATGGCCCAACCTTCGTCGTGGCCGCATCGGTAGATCGACAGGACCCGACGCTGGCCCTCTGACCCTCGCTCGAGATGCACCACAAGATCTACTGCTGAGCGGACGTACTCGTGCACAACCTGCAGAGGCACATCAACATCAGCCATCAGCGCCATTGCTTCGATCCGGTGCAACGCATCGAGAGCGGAGTTCGCATGGCAGGTAGACATTGAGCCGTCATGCCCGGTATTCATTGCCTGGATCATGTCGAGCGCCTCGGCGCCCCGGACCTCGCCAATCACAATTCGGTCCGGGCGCATCCGCAGCGCATTACGCACCAATGCGCGGATCGAAACCTGACCGATGCCTTCGGCATTGGCTGGTCGGGTTTCAAGCCGAACCGTATGGTCACCAGGCAGCCGAAGCTCCGCTGCATCCTCGATCGTGATGACTCTCTCTCCCGGCTTGATGTGACGCGCCAACGCATTCAAGAGCGACGTCTTACCTGACCCTGTGCCGCCACTGACAACGATGCTCTTGCGATGCAATAAGGCGTCAATCAGGAAGGCTTCACTGTCGGGTTCGCAGAAATCACCGAGCTCAAACGCCTTCTCTCGAAACCTTCGGATGGTGAGGTATGGGCCATCGACCGCCAGTGGCGGCACGGCAATGTTCACTCGGCTTCCATCGGCGAGCCGGGCATCAACGAACGGTGCCGTGCGATCGACACGAAGACCGAGCGGACCAAGAATGCGGTCAATCACGACACGCAATGTGTCTTCGTCAATGAACACTTCAGTGCTGATCATGGCCCCGTTGCGTTCGACCCATACTGGACCGGGCCCATTCACCATCAGCTCGGTTGTATCGCTATCTTGCAACAGGGGCTCGAGCGGGCCGAGCCCGAAGAGCAGACGTGACACACGCTCGGCCACTGCGCTGACTTGGGTTTCTGCCAGCAGCGGAGCGCAGGATCCAACACACCGTTCGATCATCGGCGTATCGACATGGCCATCGAATTCGACCAGCTGGCGGTGTACCTGGCGAATTATCTCATCGAGCGGGTCCTGCTGCGTCACGACCGATGCCCGCTGGCTACAAGCCACAAATGATCAAGGTCATACAACATCGAGTGGCACCCGACCCAGCACTCGGAGCAGACTCCGCGGGAGTCGGGCCGAGGCCAGCCCCGCATCAAGACTTCGAGCGATACTCGGGTCGACCGCGACCTGAGCGACGACGGGAGCGCCCGTAACCGCTTCGACGTCAGCTCGCCCGAGATGACGACCCGGCTCTTTCACCACTATTACTGCCGTCGGCGTGACCAAATTAGCTTGAGCGGCACGCAGGTTCAAGAAACACTCGCGAACCACCAGCAGAGACACCGGCGCAGCAGCCACGAACTGGCGGCGAAAGTCGTGCCGCTCAGTCACGACCCCACAGTCGACGATAACTCGCCGCTGCGATAGGCCAAGAGCCTGAAGTAACGGCGCAGCGTCGGCCGAAAGCAACCCCGTCCCACGAGGCACGATCGTCAGATCGGTTCGCACTGGACGTTCGATGCGAGCAAGTGCTGTCACCGCCAGCTCAGGCGTAGCGCACCAATCCGTTATGCCAGGTGCCGCATCGGTCTTGTCCAGGTCATGACCCCCAAGAAGCGCAGGGAGGTCACCACACAAATCAACAAGGACCGTGGGTTCTGCTCGTTCAACCCTGGCGATCGCCAACGTCGCCGCCACGCTGGTCACGCCGACGCCACCCTTTACCGACCACACCGCAATTGTCACGGTCAGCCTCCCTGCATTCACTCGCATCGAGGGGGAAGCTCAGGCTTGCGGTCAGTGGCTCGAACTTAGGGCACCCATCCTCACCCCGCAACCCCCAAAACTCTTTCGTTTTATTGCCCAGGTCACGCCGTCTCTCCGTTCGCGGCATGCACATCCCCACGACCGTGAGATCGCAGCCACCGCAGCGAGGCCGAGTGCGAACGCACCTGGGAAACCCGAAAGAAGGAGAATGGCGGAGGTGGACGGGAATCGAACCCGCCGGACGAGGATCACTCGTCCCAACCGCTTTGAAGGCGGCGGAGCCCACCAGGTACTCGTACACCTCCGTGGTGGTTGTCTGGGCTCTTACTCCCCAGACGGTGCGCTTGGCCAGCGCTGGTGTTGACCCTAAACCGAGAGCAGGTCTCGAGCACCGGTGTCTGAAGACGGGTGACGCAACTTTGACATGGCACGTGCTTCGATCTGGCGAATTCGTTCGCGTGTCAGATTGAAGTGTTCACCAACTTCTTCAAGGGTGCGCGGTTCGCCGCGATCTAGGCCAAAGCGGAGTTTCAGGATCTCGCGCTCGCGCTCGTCGAGTGGCCCAAGCAGGCGATTGATCTCGTCAGGGAGCAGCGCAGTCGCTGCAACCTCAAATGGGGATTCAGCGCCACGGTCCTCGACAACGTCGCCGAGTTCGGCATCGCCATCTTCACGCAGAGGCTCCGACAATGACAGTGGTTCGGCAGCGAAACGGAGGGCTTCAGTGACCTTGTCTTCTGGCATTTCAACTTCGGCAGCGAGTTCGACCAGCGTGGCAGGCCGGCCGAACTTGAGTTCAAGACGGGCACGTGCTTTTTGCAGGCGCGCCAGGGTGTCACCGGCATGCACCGGAAGCCGAATGGTCCGGCCTGTGTTGGCGATACCGCGGGTGATCGCTTGGCGAATCCACCAGGTGGCATAGGTCGAGAACTTGAAGCCCTTGCGCCAGTCGAACTTCTCGACGGCGTGCATAAGGCCGAGGTTGCCTTCTTGGATCAAGTCGAGCAGGGGGAGACCCGAGGCCTGATACTTCTTGGCAATGGACACGACAAGTCGCAGGTTCGACTGCACGAAGGTGCGTTCAGCATCGTCGCCAGAACGCACGTGGCGGCGCAGCTCGCGCTTGCGCGCCGCTGTTGGCTTTTCGTCTTCATCGAGTTCGGTTCGAGCGGCCGCACCCTTTTCGATCATCTGCGCCAGACGAACTTCGTCGTCCTTGGTCAACAGCGGATATTGGCCGATGTCAGTTAAATAAAGACGTACGAGGTCTTCCTCGTCCCGTTCCACACGCTCTTTGGCCACAAGCACCCCTGCAATTGAGTCCAGCAGACGGAGGTAACGCCGCCTTGCTTTGCAACCATAGCGAGGCGGCTGGATGACCCAACGTTAACGCAATTGCAATCTGCGCCGAAGTAAAAATTTGGTATGTTTCCGCCAAGTTTTGAGCACATTTTTTTGGCAAAACTGACGCCTCGCCGTCGATCAAGCCACCAAAACCAAACCGATAGGCATGTCTCAACCCGTGCAGACATTCTCATCTGTCGGCTAGAGAACCCCTACCCTCAGCGACCCGACCACGAGCCACACCCGGCGCATCGGCACGTAAAATTTACCGCTGCTCTAGGTTCTTGTCGGTTTGCACGATGGGGTTCTTGGGACCGAGCAGCTTCATGCAATCTCCGGTGTGGCGGCCCAGGCATGCACTGAGTAAGGACCGACAGTTGGCCTGTGGGGCGAGCGGCCCTAAGGGAACGTTCCAAAATATATGGTTCGACACGACCTTCGACTGAGAGCGTTAAACAACTCCGAAACAACCACGCCACCGACGCCAGACCACTTGCTATATGTGTTCAACTGCCATGGTGCGCCGAAACCTCGCCCTGTGTCTCGTAATCCTCGGTCTGATTGCCGTGACATGCAGCAGTTCCAGCGATAGCCCTACCGAAGCTACCGCAACTAATACCGTTACCAAAGCAACGATGGCCGAACCAGCCAACGACACGGCCCCGACCCCAGGATCAACACCTTCGAGGCCTCGAGTCGCCGCCAACATCGACCCAGCATCGATCCCGTCTGGCCAGGTTCGCTACTTCGGACCGGCACCCAAGGTGCCAACCGGCGACCTGGCCCCCGCCACGGCGAAAGCAATCGACACGCTCTTGGGTGAACAGTTGCTTCGATTCGTCATCAATCAAGACTCTTTTGATGCGATTAGCACGCTTGGCCAGTCAGAAGATCCCCGTGTTGCCTGGTGGCTCGCCGACCTGATGCGCATCGCGCCCGACCCCGATCTGACAGTCCGGCTGTCAAGCGCTCTGCACGAATTGCTCGGTGTTGAGATCGACCCACTCCGGCCGTGGGACTTCACCACCAACCACCTCATGGGTTGGGATATCCCCGCGCCACCTGATTATTTGACATACAAACGCAACACCTACATCGTTCGTGAACCCAAGTGGGAGCCGCTCTTTGAAGATGGCTCCGACATCGATTGGCGCCTGATCAGCTGGGGCGGCGTATTCATCGATGACCGGGCATTCAACATGACCGACAACCGCTGCAACTGCATCCCCGCTGCAGACAACCCCATCACGACCAGCGCGTCCGGCGGCGACGAATGGCTCGACGAAGACGCGGTTATTTTCGGTATCTCGATCAATGGTGAACATCGGGCCTATCCCCGGTCGATCATGGAAGTCCGCGAGATGGTCAATGACACACTTGGCGGTCGTGACTTTGCGATGCCCTACTGCACACTCTGTGGTTCTGCCCAGGTCTTTTTCACCGACGAGGTGCCGGCCGGCTTCGCTCGACCGGTGCTGCGCACTTCGGGGCTTCTCAACCGATCGAACAAGGTGATGTTCGACGTCACTACCTTCTCGATCTTCGACACGTTCCTTGGCCGGGCCGTCAGCGGGCCCCTGGGCGATGCAGGCGTCGAACTCAACCAGCACAGCGTGATCACCACAACATGGGGCCGATGGAAGACCGACCATCCCGACACCACAGTGTTGGACATCTCATTGGCGTTAGGCCGGGAGGACTCCGATCTTCGCAATACACGCGACGCCAATGGACCGATCTTCCCAATAGGCCAGGTTGATCCTCGGCTTCCTGAACACGAAGACGTGCTCGGTCTAGTAAAGGCCGACGGGACGGCCATCGCCTTTCATGTAACTAGCGCAATCGAAGCGCTCGAACGCGGCGAGTTCATCGAACTCGACGGGATCAACGTGATCCTCGCTGGTGGTGGCCTGCAAGCTGTCGATGCCGAGGGAAACGACTTGGGTGGACACCAAGCATTCTGGTTTGCGTGGTCCCAGTTCCACCCCAACAGCAAACTGTGGCCGCTCTAGCCCCGCTCGGGCCTACCCACAAATGCTCTTGGTATCAGGTGAAGTTCGGTGGCACCTGATAACCACCGAGAAGTTCCTCGAGGTGACGGGCGAAAGCCAGCGTGGTGCGATCGCCAAGATGAGGACCGACGACCTGGATGCCGACCGGAACCCCACGAGGACTGACGGCAACCGGCACCACGGTCGATGGCAAGCCGACGTAGCCAAACTGCGACGTCCACATGATGACCTCGTTATAGGGACGTTCGACCCCATCGACCAGCAGCGTGCGGTCATACAAGGTTCCCTGCTGTTGATGCGGAAAGGCCGCTACGTGTGCCACCGGTGCTAGCAACACATCGAAGTCACCAAAGAAGCGAGTCCATTTGTGACGGTTCAGCTCGCGTTGTTCGCTCAGCAACAACCAGTCGCGGTGAAACATCGCTGTCGCTCGAGCCCGCATCTGTTGAGACTCGGGATGGCCGGTCGGATCGAGCACGATCTGTTGCAGAGCCTCGAACAATTCGCCGCCTCGGGCCGGTGACGTGGCTGCCGAGATAAGCGGCAAGCCGACATCGCGCACGTCATCGAAGGCGAGGTCTTGCGGCCATGCACTGCGGTCAACAGTGATCCCTGATGCTTCAATTGCCTGAACCGCGATGTCGAGCGCTTCGGCTACTTCAGTACTTACCGGCACCGCTGAATCATCGAGGTGTGCCCCTACCCGAAAATCTGATGGACGTTCGTGGCGGACGGTGGGCAACGTCAGCTTCCACGCACTAGCCAAGTCCTGTCGTGGCCCAGCAATGACATCGAGTAACAACTCGCAATCATCGACGGACCGAGCAATTGGCCCGAGCACATTCACGTCGGGCTCACCCGTCTGGTAACTGGTGTGGCTGATATAGCCGAGCTGCGGCACGATGCCGAAACTCGGCTTATGGCCGCACACCCCAGCGAAGTGAGCGGGAAGACGGACCGACCCGCCGATATCGCTTCCGATCTCGGCCCCGGTTAGACCAGCAGCAACGGCAGCAGCAGCGCCGCCACTGGATCCTCCAGGACCGCATGAGAGGTCCCAGGGGTTATTGGTCGTGCCGAAGATCTCGTTGTACGCCTGCGCGTCAGCTGACCAGCGGGGCAGGTTCGTCTTACCGAACACCACAGCACCAGCGCTTCGAACGTGGGCGACGACCTGAGCGTCGGCGTCAGGTACATGATCAGCGAGTTCAATTGCTCCACCGGTCGAGCGCATACCCTTGGTCGCGATCGCATCCTTGATCGTCATCGGGAGCCCAAGCAGCGGCGGGGTCTCGCCACCGGCAGCGAGCTGATCGTCTGCTGTCGAAGCTGCACGCTCGGCGGCTTCATCGTCGACGGTGACGATTGCATTCAGCTCGTCGTTGTACGTCGCTCGCCGTTGCGCGAAATGGGCAAGCAGCTCTCGGCTGCTTACTTCACGGTCTCGTAGCTTGCCCACTAGCTCTGTTGCCGACAACAACCCCAACGCACGTTCAGCCATAGCTCCGACATTACGCCAGTCGCCCCGCTAGAACCTTGTGCGGGCGCGCCTATGTCGAGTGGCCCGGCCTGAGCCCGGCGAGTAAGTTGAGCTCATGGCTCTTCCAACAGCACATTTTGGTTCCACCGGACATGTCAGTAGCCGAATCATCTTCGGTGCCGCAGCACTGGGTGGCATGAGCCAAGACAAAGCCGATGCAACTATCGAGCAGGTCGTGGCCGCTGGCGTGAATCACTTCGACACTGCCTCAAGCTACGGCGAGTCCGAGCTACGGCTCGCCCCTTGGCTGGCGTCGCGCCGTAACGAAGTCTTCCTGGCAACTAAAACTCGCGAACGCTCAGGCACCGCTGCTCGAGCCGAGCTCGAACTATCTCTAACGCGACTCGGCGTTGATCAGGTCGACCTGATCCAGCTTCACAATCTGGTTGAGCAAGACGAATGGGAACAAGCTCATGGCCCAGGTGGAGCCGTCGAAGCCATGGCACAGGCCCGCGACGAAGGACTCGTGCGATTCATTGGTGTGACCGGTCACGGCACTCGTATCCCCGGCATGCATCTCAAGAGCCTCGCCGAGTTTGACTATGCGTCCGTGTTGTTCCCGCACAACACAACCATGATGGCCAGCGACGCGTATCGCTCTGACGTTGAGGAACTGCTTGCTATATGCGCCGAGAAGCAGGTAGCAGCCCAAACTATTAAGGCCATTGCCCGCGGCCGTTGGCCCGAGGGCATCGATGGAAAACGATTCAGCTGGTACGAACCACTCGAAGATGTCGATGCAATTGGTCGGGCGGTCCGGGCGGTTCTGGGCGACCCTCAGTTGTTCTTGAATACGACCAGCGATGCTCGGAAGCTCGCTGTGATCTTCGATGCCGTGACCTCGGGATTGCCCGCTCCGACCCAACAGGAATTACAGGACGATGTCGCGATGTTCGGGATCTCACCGCTCTTCGACGGTCGCGAGCTTGAACGCATCTAACCATCCAGCCATAGATTCGCCACCGCGATCTGCACTACCACCGCGATCTGCACTACCACCGCGGTCTGTAATACCCCTGCGGTACTAAGACTGCACAATGCCACTGCGGCCTAAAACCTGGTGGATAAAAATGGTCTAGACGTGGCCGAGGCAATCGGTGCCTGAATCAACTCATCGAATCCATCTGAGACACCACCAACGGGGCGCTAAGCCCGTTCGTCAGCTTGCCCGAGGTCCAAGCTGGCCACGACACGGTGGCCATCGACCGACACTGCCATCGAAGCTTGACTTGTGAGAAGCGACGCCGCGGAGACTCCGTCGTCATGGTGGTCCAGTGACACGAACCGCAGCCAGCGCATCATCGCTGCGTCGCTGATCGGCCGAGACAGGTCGTGGAGTGCGCCTATCTCACGCTCAAGCCATGGATCGATGACCTTCACCAATGCCTTCAAGCGCGGCAGGGTTGCGTTCACCTCAGTCAGGGCAGAGAGCGTCGCGATCGCGTTCTCCCAACCGGCAGTCGGCGCACAGACAACCTCGATTTCGCGTAGCCCAGGCGAGGTGGGCAGACACTCACGCACCACTTCGGCGTGCCATTTGTGGTGACCGCTCGTGGTGGCAAAGACCACCGCTACCGAAGCCGATGCTTCGACCATTGCCCATGATGCCAACAACTCTGCAAGCTGCTCTTCGACCCACACCAGGCCACCGAGTCGTTCCGTAAGCTCGGCGAGCGTAAACCAGTCGTCGCCGCGCATCTATCAGGCGCCGCCGCGGTAGCGGTTGGTGATGGGCATTCTGCGGTCGCGGCCGAATGCCTTGGGACTCACGCGAGGTCCTAGCGGTGACTGGCGACGCTTGAATTCAGCGATGTCAACGAGTCGGGCGATGCGTTTAACAGTCGCTTCGTCGCCACCAGCTTCGATTAGATCAAATGCAGTCATGTCGTCCTCGACAAGAGAAACCAGCATGGGATCCAGCACGTCATATGGCGGCAAACTCTCGTCGTCTCGCTGGTCCGGCCGCAACTCAGCCGATGGCGCTTTGGTCAAAATATGTGTGGGGATGACTTCGGAGCCAGCGCGCTCGTTGTACCAGCGGCACAGCTCGTACACCTGCAGCTTCCAAACGTCTTTGATCGGTGCATACGCACCAGCGGTGTCGCCATAAAGTGTCGCGTAGCCAACCGCCATCTCGCTCTTATTCCCGCCAACAAGCACGAGCCAGCCGAACTTGTTCGAGATGGCCATCCATGTCACGCCACGTATTCGGCTCTGGATGTTTTCTTCGGTGATATTCGGTTCGAGGTCACCGAACGATGGGATCAGCATTTCAAGCATCGCCGAGTGGGCAGGTTCGATCTCGATGGTCCGGTAATCGATTCCGAGATTGATCGATAGTTGTTCGGCGTCGCTTACCGAGTGCTCCGACGAATAGCGAGAGGGCATCAGTATCGCGTGTACGTGCTCTGGCCCAAGCGCCTCGGCTGCGATAGCGGCAACCAATGTTGAGTCGACGCCGCCCGAGAGCCCAAAGCAGATATCGGTGAAACCGTTGTTGCGCACATAGTCACGCGTGCCTAGAACGAGGGCGCTCCAGAGCTGTTCCATCTGGTCAGGCGCAGGTTCGATGACCGGGGGCAGGCCCGTAACCGACGCTGACGAACGCTCAGTCACCGTTATCGGTTCGGTCCCATTTGGGCGGGATTCGCCGACGGCGAAGTCAGCAATCAGAACCTGCTCATCGAACATCAGCGCCTGTGCCACAACAGATCCGTCAGCTGCGATCACGACTGAGCCGCCATCGAAGATCAGCTCGTCCTGCCCGCCGATCAGGTTCACATATGCGATCGGCACATTGCCTCCGACGGCGCGACGCCGCACGAGTGCCTCTCGTATGGCTGGTTTTCCCTGATAATACGGCGATGCATTGATGTTCAAGATGAACTGAGCACCTGCCGCAACCAAACCGTCGACTGGACCGCCATCGATCCATAGGTCCTCACAAATCGAGACACCGACGGTGACCCCTGCGATCGAGAACAACGGCAACTCGGTACCGGGTGTGAAGTAGCGCTTCTCGTCAAACACGCCATAGTTGGGTAATTGGTGTTTGCGGTAGTTGCCTACGACTCGGCCGTGCGAACACACCGCAGCCGAGTTATAGATCGTGGGATAACTGCTGCCCACCGTCAAACCGTCGCCTGGTTCTACATAACCAACGATGGCTGCAGTAGTCGTTGTGGCAGCAGCAAGGCGCTCGAGGGCGACAACATTGTCGGCCACGAATCGAGGCTTCAGTACCAGGTCCTCGGGTGGATAGCCCGGGATCGTGAGCTCGGGAAAGATCGCTACGTCGCATCCGGCCTGTTCGGCCTGGCGGAGAGCTGCAATGGCCAGGTCGGTGTTGTGATCGAGAGCGCCGACAATCGTGTCAATCTGACACAGCGCAACTCGCAGGGACGGGGCAGTAGTCACGCCCGCCAGCGTAGGGGTAGTGGCGTTCTGGTCACTAGTGATCAACCATGAAGATCCCAGACTAGCCAATTCGGCCAGCCGCAATAGTGGTGATCGATCGGCCGTCCGGCTTACTTCAGCCCAGTCACGCCTTCACTTCGCTCATCCTCTGGTGGTATGCGTTGCGACCGAGGAGGCACGCCTTGTGGCCCACATGTCGATGCGTGACAATCATGCGCGGGTCAATCCAAACCTGGTGCCGGCACCGCTTTGCGTGTCGATAGCAGGTTCCATCAGGACCGAGCCGGCTGCGCATGGCTTCAACGGTGGAGCGCTCACGCGATATCGACCCGATGGGCAGCTAAATCGACGCGTCCGTCAATGCCGTCCGCAATCCTTTCGAGGTGACGACTAGCTAATCCCCGCTGCTGCTACTGCTGCGATCGAAGCTTCTGCGAACTCGGGGCGACAGATCAATAGGTCCGGCATGTACGGATTCTCGTTGTTGTAGACCAATGGCGAGCCGTCAATCCGGCTGGCATGCATACCTGCCGCAAGGGCCACAGCGACAGGGGCGCAGGAATCCCACTCATATTGGCCTCCGGTATGAGCGTAAATATCAGCTTCGCCACAAACAACAGCCATGGCCTTGGCTCCTGCCGAACCCATAAACATCATTTCGCCACCCAACGACGCAGCAACAGCCTCGGCCGCAGGGCCAGGACGACTGCGGCTAGCAATCACCCGCGGGGCCCCTCCCCACGGCTCGGGCATGACGAGATCAGCGCCGGAAGCCAGCGTGGTCTGTAGCGCGGGCAGCGCCACCGCACCTGCAGTTGGCTGGCCGTTTTGGACGAGCGCAACATGAACAGCCCAGTCAGTCCGCGGGATCTCGCCGAACTCGCGAGTGCCGTCGAGAGGGTCGATGATCCAGACACGATCGGCGCGGAGCCGCTCTGAGCTGTCGCTGCCTTCTTCAGACAAGATGGCATCACCTGGTCGAGCGATCTGCAGTTCGTGCATTAACAAATTGTGGCTGCGCCGGTCTCCTTCGTCCTTACGAACAGTGACATCGGCCTCGGAAAGCTCAGCCCGAACGGCAATCAATAACTCGCCTGCCTGTTCTGCTAATCGAGCCGCAAGTTCATGATCATTCTCCACGATTGGCGAGGCTAGCTGACTCTGGCATCACCAGATGGTTACGCTGAAGACATGGCATCGATCGGTATCGCTGGCGCTGGATTCTCTGGGGCGTCGATAGCTCGTGAGCTCGCCGAGGCAGGTCATGTTTGCCATGTTTTCGATACTCGAGATCATGTGGGCGGCAACTGTCATACCGAACGTCACGAGACGGGTGTGCTGGTGCATCGCTATGGCCCCCACATCTTCCACACCAACAATGAGCGGGTGTGGGAGTACATCAACCGCTTTGGCGACATGGTCCCTTATAACCACAAGGTCAAGACGACGGTCGAAGGCACCGTCTTCAGCCTGCCCGTGAATCTGCACACCATCAATCAAGTGTTCGGCACATCGATGTCGCCGGTGGAAGCCCATCGGTTCATCACAGGAACCCAAGTGATCAGTCTCGATCACGAACCGGAGAACTTCGAAGAACAGGCGCTGACAATGGTTGGGCACCGTCTCTATAAGCTGTTTTTTGAGGGATACACCCGCAAGCAATGGGGTGTATCGCCAACATCGCTGCCGGCGTCGATCCTTAGACGGCTGCCGTTGCGATTCAACTATGAGGACTCGTACTTCAATCATCCTCATCAGGCGATTCCGGCCGAGGGTTACACCCCAATCGTCGAGGCGATACTGGACCATGAGGCGATACATGTCACGCTCGGAACAGCACTTGAACCAGCATTAGCTAGCGAGTACGACCATGTGGTCTGGAGCGGTCCACTCGATGCGTACTTTGGCTATGACCTTGGTCGACTGGGTTATCGCACGCTCGACTTCGAAGAAGTCGTGACACACGGCGACTTCCAAGGAACACCAGTCATGAATTACGGCGACGAGGACATCCCATACACCCGAATAACTGAACACAAACACTTCGCACCGGGCGAAACCCACGACCAGACCGTGTATTTTCGCGAGTTCAGTCGCGAGCATCAGCCTGGTGATATCCCTTATTACCCTGTGCGTCTCGTCGGTGATCAGCAGCTACTCGAGCAGTACGAGGCGCGGGCAGCAGCCTCCTCGGGCGTCACATTCGTCGGCCGGCTAGGAACCTATCGGTACCTGGACATGGACGTCACAATTGCGGAAGCACTGGAGGCAGCCGATGCGATCAAAGCATTGCTGTAAGCGCAACGAACCAACCGGCCAGTCGTTCCTTTCCGCTGTCTCGCTACCCGTTACGGTTGAAGCGTGAGACTTCTCGTCACTGGTGCCAATGGTCAACTGGCAACCGACCTGATCAAGTTGTGTATCGAAGGCGGCGACGAGGCCGTCGGGCTTAGTCGCACTCAACCGGCCGAAGCTTGACGGTCGAGGCCGGAAATGTCGCCGCCCAACTGCAAACATCGTCTCGATGTGGCGCTTATCTCATCACCCTCTAGGCGGGCAGTTGCGGCTAATGAAGCGCCCTGGTCTTCACCGTTTAACCCCGGTCTTCACCATTTCGAGCGGCATCGATCATGTATTCGCAGGCCTGCGCAACTCGTGGCTTTGGCCAGACCGGTGCCTCTTTCGCGGAATCACTCCCCTCAGTGCATTCTCGCGTTGACAACACCACAACGAAGAGACTTTGACGGCCGGATCAGGGCCTCGTTACGTTCTGTGCCACCTTTGATCCTCTAGTGCAAGCCAGCAATTTTTGGGGCCAACCGGATCACAGATTTTGGCGTCACGAGACGCACGAATTATTTCGGTCGGGAACCTCAACTTTGCTATCCGGTACCCGCTAATTGTTATGAAGTCATGGTGCACTCGTCAAGTGGTGACTATTGAGGTTTGTTACATATGACTCACACCCGTCGAATACGCGTCACCGTGCTGGTCTGAACGCTCGCGATTGCCTTTCTACGTCCGGTTCCCGCCGGCGCGGTGCTGGAATCAGACGACACGCTACGTGTTGATGACGGCGACGAGCTTCTCTACTTCGACGTGCTAGCTCCAGGCGAGATCGCTTCCCCAGCGGACCCTGCTGGAGCCGAAGTGGCATACGCTCCACCGACGACGGGCCCTGAGTTTCAGCTGGCCAGCAACCCTGGCGCCAGCAAGACCATCTTCTTAGACTTCAATGGGTCCATTACCGAAGGCACCACCTGGAACAACGGCGCCACGATCGTGTCGCCGCCCTATGACACCAACGGGTCTCCCGACACCTGGTCAGCATCTGAACTGTCGGTAATCGCCAACTCATGGGCTGTTGCTGCCGAAGACTTTGCTCCTTGGAACGTCAACGTCACCACCATTGATCCGGGCGAAGAAGCACTGAAACGCTCATCGAGCAGCGACACCAACTGGGGCGTCCGTGTCGTTATTACAAGCGACACCTTCCTGGACTGTGGCTGTGGCGGCGTTGCCTACATCGGCTCTTTCGATGACGCCATGGACGAACCAGCGTTTGTCTTCAACTCCAGTTTCGTGGGCGTCAGCGAAGCTGATCGTCTGTTGCTCAGTGATCCGAACAAGATCTGCCCCGGTCAGGTCGTGCCTTTCTCGAAGTCGCATCGCGTGAACAGGCGGAACGCTGCGACCTGACCCACAGTTCCTGTGGCCTACAGAAGTGCCTGGAAAGCCGAACTATCCCGGTTGCTTGGCGGTCCGAATCTCTGTTCCGTGGATCTCCATAAGGGCTTTCTTTACTTCCACCAAATCTGTGACTCCTGCGTGGCCCGCTCCGCGGATGATGGCAAGTTGGACCACATGTGTCTTGTCCGTCGATAGTTCGGTCCAAGCTGCTTCGACAGCGGCGTTGATCTTGGCAGCCGTGTTGACTTCGACATCGAGCGCCTTAGACAGGCGCAGCACGTACTTAGAGCGAGCGGCAACGGTTGCCGAGCGTTCAGGGGCATAGTCGCCGTTCTCGGCGCCGCCCCAGGCCCATCCATAGTTCTTTACCCAGCTGGCCACCGTCAGATGGTGCATAGTCGCTCCATCATCGGCGGCGAAACCTTGACCCGCCAAAGTCTTGGCGATTTCCTGGAAGGTCACACCTTGGGATGACGCGTAAAGTTCTTTGCCGCGCCTTTGCACCTCGGTCGTTGGTTCAAGGTCAAGCTTGCGCGCGACCTTCGTAACTGCACGATTATCGAGTTCGGCGAACTTAACAATCTCTTTGATGGTTTTACCGGCTTGCAAGAGCATTGTTACTGCTCCTACTTGGTCTTCGCGTAAGTCATTTGACACTAATAGTAACGTACCAAGCGAAGCGGTAATCGCCTCGGTCAACTGGGTGTTTGTACGTCACAGGCAAAACACAAGGGTGCCTGTGCATAACTCATCTCAGCCTGTGGATGGCCAATTATGGGTATGTGTAAGACCGCGCTAACGGCAACGAAACCGGCTTCTTCTCAAGGTTTTACCGCGCCTGTGGGAAAAGTGCCTAGAACTGTGGAAAACATGAGGCTCTCCGTCTCAAGCTGAAGATTCCAGCTTCCCAAACAGCCGGCTAGCGGCTTCTGAGGCCTTTGCTCGTATTTCGTTGCCATCAACCAGCGTCGCAGCACCGTTTTCCCACACAGTGTGGCCATCGATCACCACCTGGGACGGGGAGACACCAGGTGAATAGGCAAGCCGCCATGGGTCCATCGGGGCATAGTCCCACGTAACAATATCGGTGCGAGCTTCCGGCATCAGAGACCATCCCGGCTCGAACCATTCCCAGATCTGGTCCGGCGACGTCGTCACATCACTAGCCCGCGCTGCGACAAAGGCGACACGGAACTCATCGAGCATGTCCGCACCGATGCCGTCGGTCCCGAGCGCCACCGGGTTCATAAACCGCTGCGGCTGGGCATACTCCACCGAATTGTTCATGTTCGAACGTGGGTTATGAACAATCGTTCCTAACAGGCCGTGATCATCGGGCAGATAGACACCGTGCACGAGCCACCAGTCGGTCTGGGTGTGCTCAAGTAGACGCTGCCACGTATCTTCGCGCCCTTCGGCAACGTGCACGTGCACGCCAACCTTGTGCGTAACAGCAAGCTCAGCAGCGGCCGAGATGGTGTCCTCAGAGCACGTGAAGGCAGCGTGGAGCCCGACCATGCCGCGACCACCTTCGCTCAAAAAGCGGTCATTCTCGGCCAGGCCGCGAGCAGCGCCCTCTGGCCCGTGACGGTCAGTGATTCCGTACGAACAGTTCACCCGAACGCCGACCTCGGCACACGCCTGCGCAATGATGCTGAGCGAACCCTCGATGGCATTCGGCGATTCGTGATGATCAACAATCGAGGTGCACCCGCGCTGTAACGCTTCCAGGGCACCAAGTTTGGCCGACCAATAGATGATCTCCTCGTCGAGGGCGAGATCCAGACGCCACCACACGAGTTCAAGAATCTCCATAAACCCAGTTGGTGTTCGCGGTGGCGCTGGCATACCACGAGCGAGGGCAGAGTACAGATGGTGATGAGCGCAGACCAGGCCGGCCGTTTGATTCGGTGCGAGTACAGGGTTCATTCGAGCACAGGGTTCACGGGATTGGATTCATCAGAGCGGTCTCGGGCAGCAAGCTCATGAGAGCTGGCCCACCCAGCCCGCCGCACGTTCGCGGTTGGCTTCGTTCACCAGCGGCAGTTCGTTCCGCCATAGACCATCTTTGGCATGCATCGCTGCGGCAACTGCTCCTGCTGTAGGTACAAGCCCAATCTCGCCAACGCCCTTGATGCCATAAGGCGAGTTCGGCTCAGCAGCCTCGACCAGAATGACCTCGACATCGGGCATGTCCTTTGGCCGAAGAATGTCAAGGCTGCGCAGAGTCGTGTTCAACGGACGACCGTTCTCGTCACAGGGGAAACCTTCAGACAGCGCATACCCAAGGCCCATGTGCACAGCCCCCTCGACCTGACCTTCGCACAGCAGTGGGTTAACCGCCCGACCAACATCGTGCGCAGCAACAACCTTATTCACAGCGCCGGAGTCGGGATCGAGAATGACCATCTGGGCGGCATAACCAAAGGTTGAATGGATGATCGGGTTCTCCAGCCCTTCACTCAGCGAGTTCGTCCAGTCGACCCGATATTCGCCGTGGTAGTCAACACCGACCTTGCAACCGTCGGCGATCGCCGCCTTGCAGGCATCGGCAACAGAACCGGCGCCCATCAGGGTGCCTCGGCTACCAGTCGTCTGGCCTGCACCCAGTTCGCGAGTGGAGTCGACGATCACTTCGATCTGTTCGGGTTCGACGCCCAGTTCTTCGACCGCGACCTGAAGCGCAACCGTGTGCACACCTTGGCCCATCTCGGTCCAACAGTGGCGAACCTCGACCTTGCCGTCGGATCGGAAGTGAATGACCGCCCTGGCCAGTTCCTTAAACCCATTACCCAGGCCCGAGTTCTTTAGGCCAAGGGCAACACCCACTGGCTGGCCAGCAGCAACTGCGGCTTCATAAGCAGGACGAACAGCGTCCAGACACTCGCGTGCACCAAGGCAGCCGTCGTCCATTATCTGACCGGGACCCCACACCACGCCGGGCATGATCACGTTGCGATCACGAATCTCCCAACCGCTGATGCCGGCCATTTCGGCCAGACGGTCCATGACACCTTCCATAGCGAACTGCGCTTGATTGGCACCGAAACCGCGGAACGCACCACACACCGAATTATTGGTTCGAGCAGCAATCGCGTTCACGTCAATGTTCTCGATGGCATAAGGACCACATGCGTGACCCGCTGCGCGTTCAAGCACCTTCATGCCTACCGATGCGTACGGTCCTGAATCGCCAACCATACGGACCCGCAAGCCAACAAGCTTGCCATCGACATCACAGCCCGCTTCGTACGCCATCCGAATCGGATGGCGCTTGGTGTGAACCAAGAACGACTCTTCACGGCTAAAGGTCGTCTTGACCGGGCGTTGCAGCAGCCATGCTGCCAGCGCAGTTTGCCCCTGGTTTGACATATCTTCTTTGCCGCCGAACGCGCCACCGTTGCTGACCAGTTCTGTGACGATGCAGTCGATGTCAACATTGAGGATGCGAGCGATGTCGTTGCGGTCGTCCCAGATACCTTGGCCACCCGAGTAGACCATTAAACGGTCGAAGTCGACAGCGTCACCACCCGTCGTCGCGTTGGTCAGAGGAAGCGGCGTGCCTGAAGGCACCGGCAGCGCCAACGTTGACTCTGGTTCGAGGAATGCATGATCAATACGTTGGGTCTGGAACGTCTCACGCACCACATGCGTGGCATTCGCCAGCGCAACCTCGGCGTCACCGCGGGTATAGGTCGACGTCGACAAAATATTGCCGTCGAGTTCCCACACAGCGTCTTCGTCGGACGCTATTGCTTCGATTGGATTTACGATCGGCTCGTGCACCCGATACTGGACCTCGACGAGCGTCGCTGCATGGCGAGCGGTGTTCCGGTCTTCAGCGACCACCATCGCAATCACATCACCGAGGTAACTGGTGCGCCCACCGATGGGAATAAACGTTGGCCAGTCTTTGTGAATTAAGCCGTGCCGGAGTTCACCAGGGACATCGGCACCGGTGAAAACACGAACAACACCAGGAACTGCCTCGGCTGCAGCAGTGTCAATGGCAAGGATGTCGGAGCGAGCGTGCTCGGTCAACTTGAACGCGCCGTGGGTGAGCCCCTCAGGCACCATGTCGTCGATGAACGGTCGGTCGCCCAGCGCCAGCGCGTGCGCTTCGTACTTGATACCGCGGGTCCCGACTCCTCGGGGCTGCAGAGCTACCGGGACTTCGCCGACGGCCAGGGCCTCGACCGCATCGAGAATCTTGGTGTACCCGGTGCAGCGACACAGGTTGCCGCCCATCAAACGAGCAGCCTTGTCTCGAGTTAGCTCAACACCACTAGCTGCAGCCTTGTCGAGCATCGACTTGGTTCGCATAATGATGCCCGGCGTGCAGAAGCCGCATTGCAGTGCGCCAAACGCGGCAAAGGCATCAGCCATGCGCTGACGTTCATCGGTATCGATGCCCTCAAGTGTCACGACAGATGCGCCCTCGGCCTTTTCAAGCGGGGTCTGACAAGCGACGCGCGCTTTCCCGTCGACCAGCACCGTGCAACACCCACACTGCCCCGTCGGAGAACAACCATCTTTCGGCGAGAAAACACCAAGCTCATCACGCAATGCTCCAAGCAAGTGGTGATGGCTGCCAGCTAGTGAAGCCGGTGCGCCATTAAGAGTGAAGTCAGTGCTCATGATGCGATCACGCCGTTACTTTACAAAATGTTAAGCCCCCGCGGTTATAAGCCACTGCGGCACCTGCTGTTCTTGTGGCTTCTGCCCCTAAAACTTCACCTCCATAAAGGCCTGGTCTCCTACCAACCCGTCACAGGGAACAAGATGATCACCGAACAAAATGATCGGCGCTGGCATCGCAGAACCGTTTGCACCGACAATGCGCCGATTCAAAGCATGTGCGTTCGTCGTAACACGAAACGAAGATCAGCGGGAGACCCCGCGCCAAGACGCCCTCACTATTGGGAAAGGGAACTGACAGCGCTACCCGCAGTCGCTAGCACTCTGGCGTTAAACGCCTTCGACGACAAAGCAAGCTGTCGTTGCCGTACTTCCACCAATGTTGAGTGTTGCAACGCGGTTAGCGCCGCTGACTTGGTAGTCGCCGGCGCGACCGGCGACCTGCTTGGTGGCATCGAGCAGCATGCGGGCGCCGGTGGCGCCGACAGGGTGGCCTCCACCGATCAGCCCACCACTTGGGTTCATAGGAATGCGGCCGTTGCGCTCAAGCGACCCATCTTCGATGGCCTTCCAGCTCTCGCCTGGTTCGGTGATGCCGAAATGGTCGATCGCCATGTACTCCGACGGAGTCATGCAGTCGTGCGTTTCGATCGCGTCGAGTTGGTCGACTCCGCCGATCGACGCCCGGCCGAACGCATCGGTAATCGCCTGGTTCACATGCGGCATAATCAGTGTCGACTCGCGGTTGCGATCGAGCTTCTGCTGGAGTCCAAGACCGACCGTGCGATGTCCCCAGCCGGCAATACGGGCACGGGGCTGGCGGCCCCTGGCAGCAAGCCAGCGGTCCGACACCAGGATCAGCGCTGCGGCGCCGTCAGTGATTTGTGTGATGTCATTGCGGCGAAGACGACCGGTGACAACCGGGTTGACATGATCATCGGTGCCGCACGTGTCAGCGTTCAGTTGCCAGGCGCGGGTTTGTGCGTTCGGGTTGTCCTTCGCATTGCGCAGATTGAGTTCGCCAATCGCCCGCAGATGCCTCTCATCAAGGCCGTAGCGACGGTCATATTCATCGGCGAGAGCATCGAATGTTTCAGGCCAGATATAGGTCGCGCCTTCGGTGTCTTGGCCTACCCATGCGGCTGCTTCTTGCACGGCAGCCGCTTCGGGGCCGGGCATAGTCTTCTCTTGCTCAACACCGAGCACGAGCACACAGTCATACCGGCCACTCTCGATTTCGGCCATAGCGCTGAGTGCGGCCATCGACGACGAGGCACACGCTGCTTCATGGCGCATAGCGGGCACACCCCACAGCTCAGGAATCACTGTCGCTGGCATCGCACCCAGATGGCCTTGACCGGTATAGAGCTGGCCGAACGCGTTGCCGACGTGGATGGTGTCAATATCGGTCAGGTCGATCTGTGCGTCAGCGGCGGTCGCAAGAACGGTGTCACGCACCAAGGACTCGACCGAACCACCTGACTTGGCCAAGTTGTCACCAAAGTCGCTTTGGTATCCGCCAAGGATGCTTACTGAATCGCTCATCGTCCTGCTCCTACGTCATGGTGCCGATACAAACGTAGCTAATCGACGTGCTCCTTGGCCAACAAAACTGACCATGTCGATCAGATGCAGTTCGGCCTCAACGCACCTTTCCGGGACGCTACATCAAATTACATAGGTGTCATTTATCCACAAGTGGTGGAAAAACCTGTGGAAACTTAGGCCGGACTACCCGTCAAATTACATTTGTGTGGCTTATCCGCAGACGGCGGAAAAACCTGTGAACCTGGCACCGAAGAACGGAAACCGCACCCACGACAGGCCGTGCTCCGGGCCAACAAAAGGACATCGCGCCGTAGCCCGGGGTTAGGGTTGAGCATGCTTGGCGCGAATCTTGAACGGCTCCACTCGTTATCTGGAGTGAAGTGGACGAACGACCCAGACCGTGACGTGATCCCTTCGTGGGTCGCCGACATGGACTTCGAAGTTTCGCCTGCAATCAAAGACGCGATGCAAGCAGTCGTCGAACGCGGCGACACTGGCTACAACTTCCATGCCAAGCAACAACTCATCGAGGCGTGGGGCGACTGGCAAGAACGCCACTTTGGCTGGCGGCCGCCCGAAGAAGAATCGATGGTGTTCACCGCCACGCTGAACTGTCTGAATCTGGTCATGGAGTTCATGACCGAACCAGGCGACGGCGTCGTGGTCTTCACGCCTATCTACTACCCCTTCAGGGCCATCATCAACGACACTGGCCGACGGCTCGTCGATGTTCCGCTCGATGGCCCCGACTGGCGTTTCGATCCCGAACGGTTTGAAGCTGCGATCGATCCGACCACCAAGCTGGTGCTGTGGTGCAATCCGCACAATCCCCTAGGCCGCATGTTTGATGCCGAGGAAATCGCTGCATTCGCCGAGGTCGTCGAGCGCCATGACCTACTGGTAATCAGCGACGAGATCTGGTGTGATCTGACCTTTGACGGTGGCCATATTCCACTATCGCTAAACCATGAATCGCTGCGCCACCGCATCGTGACCCTGGGTTCGGCTAGCAAGACATTCAATGTCGCCGGATTGCGGACCGCGGTCGCACACATTGGGGATCCTCGAGTCCGCGACCGCTTCGCGAAACTATCGAACCACTTCATCGCCGGCCCGAACACGCTCGGCGCCGAGGCCAGCTTGGCGGCCTGGACCCAAGGACAGCCATGGCTCGACAAGATCAAGGCCCAACTGCACATCAACCGTGATCATCTCGCCGAACGGGTCGCCGCTGATCTTCCCGGCGTAACCATGACGCTGCCAGAAGCGACCTACCTAGCCTGGATTGACTTCTCAAATTCTGGGCTGATAGGCAACCCATCCGAGATCTTCCGCGAGCGCGGAAAGATCACCGTTCACGACGGCGCAAAGTTCTGTGCAAGTGCAGCGTCCTGTGTACGTGTCAATTTTGCGACAAGCCCTAAAATTCTCGACACTGTGATTGACCGCATGGCCCAAGTCCTGCAGGAGGCAACCCGATGACCGAACAAACCGTCAGTATTCGCCCAACCGATGGCGCTATCGACTGGCCTGAAACACTCGACCGGCTGAACAAAGTTTTGCGCATTCGCACCACACCGATCGGCATGAAGATGTTCGAGACCGAAGAAGAGATGGCGGCGATTCCTAAGATCCGTCGACCCAACGAAGTCCACACCGCCGACCAGATTGTGTCGATGGCATCGCGTCTGAATTGGACGGTCGGCATCACGGGTAGCGATCTTGTCGGCGCCCAATGCCAAGCTGTCCTCGGTCTCGGGGGTCAGGACGAAGCCTGGTACTCGGGCAAACATATGGCTGGGGTGTGGTTCGACACCGAAGAGAATGCCTCGATTCACCAGAGCGCCATGCATGTGGTCCCCGTTGGCCGATACCAGGCAATGGCTGTGTCGCCCCTATCCACTGGACGCCTCGCTCCTCCAGACATCTGCATGCTCTATGCCACCCCTGGCCAAATGATCATCTTGATCAATGGCCTGCAGTGGTCCGGCTACAAGAACTTCGAGTGGGGCTGCGTTGGCGAGTCAGCCTGCGCCGACAGCTGGGGCCGTGCGCTCTCTACTGGCGAACCAAGTCTGTCCATTCCTTGTTACGCCGAGCGCCGTTACGGCGGCGTGCAGGACGATGAGATGCTCATGGCGCTTAGCCCAGGCCATCTGCTGCAATCGATTGAGGGTATGGAGGCGCTATCTCGCAACGGCTTCCGCTACCCGATCCCGCCTTACGGCATCCAGACCGACGCGCGGGCCGGTCTCGGCGTGAGCTACGGCTAAACACCCACGCCGGGATCCAGGCGGCGAGCTCGATTACCCGCACCTGCTCGATAGCCGTGGAGTCAGCCAACGAAGCGTCCTTGCGCTTCTTCGATGCTCATCTTCGCGAAGCCCGCTGCCACATCGAGGCTGCCCAGGACGCACCCAACAGCGTTATGTCAGGTTGGTCATGCCAGGTTGGTCATGTCAGGTTTCAGCCAGTTGGAGCATGGTTTGGAGCAACACGTTCGCACCAGCTTCGAGGTCCTCAGGCGCTGTATATTCGGCCGGATTATGGCTCAGGCCATTGTGGCTAGGCGTGAAGATCATCGCGGACGGGCACACCCGAGCGAGCATCTGAGCGTCGTGGCCAGCCCCAGACGGCAACGTCTTCAGCGAGTAGCCCAAGCCTGAAGCAGTCTTAGCCACAAGCGAGACGAGCTTGCGGTCAAACTCAACCGGCTCGAAACGGGCAAGCGTGGTGATCTCATAGGTGCAGCTTTCGGCGGCAGCCGTCTTCTGCAAGAAGTCCAGAAAGCGGCGCTCGGCATACTGAAGCAGCGCCTCGTCGGTATTGCGCAAGTCGACGGTAAACATTGCGGATTCTGGCACCACATTGACCAGGTTCGGCAAGAACTCGACCCGGCCAACGGTACCAACTTGAGTTCCACCAAGTTCTTCGCAGAGATCACGGACGAACGTTGCACACGCCGCAGCAACAAAGCCTGAATCCTTACGCATATGCATTGGTGTGGTCCCCGCATGGTTTGACTGGCCAGTGACCTTAATCTCGGTCCAACTGATGCCCTGCACGCTGCTCACTGCGCCGATCGTTAGACCTTCGATTTCGAGCACGGGGCCTTGCTCAACGTGCAATTCGATGAATGCGTGCGGCACAGGGCCTGGCAGCGGCGCACTGCCGTCATAGCCGATCCGAGCAAGTTCGTCGCCGACACTTGCGCCATCGATACCAATGATCGCCAGGGCCTCTTCGATAGCGATACCACCGACGTACGCCAAGCTTCCCAACATGTCGGGCGAGAATCTGGCGCCCTCTTCGTTGGTGAAGAAGGCCACAGCAAGTGCACGATGTGGTGTGATCCCAGCAGCCTTAACAGCCTCAATGACCTCAAGCCCTGCAAGGACGCCCAAGTTCCCGTCATAACGGCCGCCGGTGCGGACGGTGTCTATGTGCGATCCCGTCATGACCGGCGGGCCATCCACCTCGCCAGCCATAACGCCTACGGCGTTACCAATGACATCGACCGTGACCTCAAGGCCAAGGTCACGCATCCAGCTGATCACCAGGTCACGGCCGTCACGGTCCTCGTCGGTAAGTGCCAGCCGAGCACACCCCTCGGTTCCTGCAATCTCGCCGATCGCGGCAAGATCTGCCAGTCGGGCCTGCAGGCGGTCAATGTCTATCCGAAGATCAGAACTCACGTTCCGATCATACAAAACTCACCGTGCTGCGTTGGTCTCCCACCCATGTCCGGTGCTGATGTCGCACCCATTTGTCTGTCGCGTGCATCGCAAAACTCACAGGTAGGGCCAGTTCAGACGCAGCAAGTGGGCCACCATCAAACGAAGATGGACGCAAACTACGAATCTGATTCACACATGAGAACCGTTGGCTGATGGCGCCTGATTACATCTGGGAGCGCGGTAGTTTTAACAGGTGACTCCACAGGAATATCTCGATCATGTCGCCGCCGATAGCGCACGCCTCGCCAGCGCCAGCGCCAGCAACCTCGATGCACCTATCGACCATCTTGGATGGACCATGGCAGAGCTTGTCGCCCACATCGGTGGCGTCTACGCCACGGTCACCACCTGCCTAAACAGCGGCGGCACCGACTCACCCAATGTCGGACCCGAAGCCCGAGCCCCCGCCGGCAACGAGATCAACGACTGGTTTGTCGAGCGACGAACATCGCTGCTGGACGCGCTAAGCAGCGTCGACCCTGCCACTGAAACCTGGACCTTCACCGGTCCCCAGACCGCCGGGTGGTGGATGCGGCGCATGGCCAGCGAGACCGCGATCCATCGCTGGGATGCCCAAGCCGGCAGTACTGCACTCGGCGAAATACCCGCTGTCGATAACGGTTTAGCTACTGACGCTATCGACGAGTACCACGAGGTCAGCCTGCTCTTCTCCTCGAACCGTCCCGAACGCCTCTATCCCACCGGATCTCTTCACCTGCACCGAAGTGACGGCCCCGGCGAATGGATGCTGCAGTCCGACGGACACGGTGGAGTGGCAATAACCCATGAGCATGGCAAAGGCGACGCAGCCGTCCGCGGTTCAGCATCTGAGCTATTGCTCTGGAGCTGGGGCCGACCGACCCACGACCTGCAGATCTTCGGCGACGAAACTGTTGCCGCCGCATGGCAGGCGCTAGCGCCATAGTCGATCTCTTCCCTCTCAGGAAGTAACGATTCAATCCGTTCAAAAAGCAAAATGGCAGTGGTCCGTCGGAGAAACCGAGGCCACTGCCAGTTGCTGACAATTGAACGACGTACTGCTGTTGTCTTCTCCGCAAAGTGTCGCTAAGAAGAACGCTACCTAGGCCAGTGCCGCACCAACTGTGTTGGTGATGAGAGCAGCGACGGTGTACGGATCAGCGTTTGCCATCGGGCGACGATCCTCGAGGTAGCCCTTCTTGTCGACAGCACACTGCCAAGGGATACGGATCGAAGCACCACGGTCAGACGTGCCGTAACGGAACTCGGACCAGTGAGCGGTCTCGTGCGCACCGGTAAGGCGGTCTTCCTTACCCATGCCGTAGCCAGCAAGGTGTTCTTCGGGTTTGCCGGGAGCACCCATTGCTTCAGCAGCAGCGATCAGGGGTTCCCAACCGTCGCGCATTGCCTGGGTCGAGAAGTTGCTGTGCATACCAGCGCCATTCCAGTCGCCTTTTATTGGCTTGGCCGCAATCGACGCGATCACGCCGTGCTTCTCGCTGAGCACATCGAGCAGGTAGCGAGCGACCCAGAGATGGTCACCGACCTCGACGGTGCCTGCTGGGCCAATCTGGAATTCCCACTGACCAGGCATGACCTCAGCATTGGTGCCGCTGATCTTGAGCCCAGCTTCCATGCACGCCGTCGTGTGTTCTTCGACAAGATCGCGATAGGCGACTCGACCGGTGCCGACGCCGCAGTAGTAGGGCCCCTGCGGACCAGGGAACGCATTGTCGGGGAAGCCTGCTGGCCAGCCGCCAGGCGTCATCAGTGTGTACTCCTGCTCAAGACCAAACCACATGTCCTGAGCATCGCCATAGGCCTCGGCGGCAGCAACGGCAGCAACACGAGTGTTGGTTGGAAGCGGTGACATGTCCTCGGGGGCATAGGTGTCACACATGACCAGGATGTCGTTGCCACCACGGATTGGGTCAGGACAAACAAACTGTGGTTTCAGCACCACATCAGAGTTCGCGCCTGGTGCCTGATTCGTGCTCGACCCGTCGTAGCCCCAGATGCCAGGCTCCTTGCCGTCTTCGAGAACCTTAGTCTTGGAACGAAGCCCTGGGTAAGGGTCCTCGGTGCCATCAATCCAGATGTATTCAGCCCGGTACATGTTGTCTCCTATCGAGTTAGGCGTGCGCGAGTGCATAGAGCCGTGCGACGTAAATCCGTACTCTACGGACCGAATGTGAACACCGTGTTACAGCATCGCGAGTAGGCGGTCTGTAGCTGCGAGTGAGAGCGCGCCTGCCGGTAAGGTCACATCTGTTGTGCAACCTCTCCTCGTGTACCCGTCCCCTGTGCCTGCAGAGCTGGCACAAGCGCTCGACATGGCAGGCCGCGAATACGTTCCGATCGCGACCGAATCAGCGGCTGTATCGCAAGAGCCCCCAAACGGCTGGGCTGGGGCGGTCATCGCCGCAGATATAAATGCCGACGGAGCGTGGGCGATGTGCCGGGCACTGCGCAAGACCGATGACCCGCTGGCTCTCGTGGTGCTCATCAACGGACGCCAACTCGATGACTTGGCCGACCGCGACGATCTGTACGACGACTTCTGCATCACGCCATTTCATCCACGCGAGCTCGATCGTCGGATCACCCACACCTTGTTTGCTTCCGGCGTCGGAGACGCACCGGGCCAGCTCATCACCTACAAGGACCTCGTCCTCAACGTCGACACCTACCAGGCAGCCATCGCCGGGACGTCACTTGATCTGACGCACATGGAATATGAGCTGCTCAAGTTCCTGGCTGCAAGCCCAGGGCGCGTCTTCACCCGAGAAATCTTGCTGAGCCGAGTCTGGGGTTATGACTACTTCGGTGGCGCTCGCACGGTCGACGTGCATGTCCGGCGACTGCGTTCGAAACTCGGCGACCAACACGCCTCGATGATCCAGACCGTCCGATCGGTCGGCTACAGCCTCGGCACGTCGAGCTGGTCCGCCTGAAGCGCCGCCGGTCGAACCCAAAACACCAGGAGATTCTCGGGGACCATGGAAGAACTAGCTCGAACTACTAACTACCGCCAGGGGCCCACAGGGTTGCCTTGGTATCGGCTTCGTAACTTTCAGCAATTACCTCGACCGGGGCATCGATAGCCGCATGGTCGCGCAGCATCTCAACTCCCGAAGGAAGTTCTGCTTCGGGTGACCATGTCTCCGGCTCCCACAGGCTTGCGCGCCGGAATGCCTTGGCGCAGTGCATGTAGGCCTCTTGGACCGTCACCGCAACCACGACCTTGGCCGGTCGCCCGCCTAGCGGCAACTGCTCGCCTAACTCGGGATCGGTCAAGAGTTCTGCAGTGCCATTGATCCGCAGCGTCTCGTTCAGCCCAGGGATCATGAACAGCATGGCAACACTTGAATTACAGACGACGTTTTCGAACGAATCCAATCGGTTATTGCCAGATGAGTCGGCCCATCCGACGCGGCCATCGAGAAGAACCCTGGCGAAACCAGGTTCGCCACCCTTAGGTGAACCGTCAACAACACCGTTCTCGTCGGCTGTCGACAGCACCATAAATGGCGACTTGGCGAGAAAGTCCACACAGTGATGATCGAGTTTGTGGATCACCTTGTCGACCGCACCACCTTTGGCTTCGCGATAGATCGTGCGCAGGTCGTCTCTACTGGTCAAGGCCATCAGCCGAGAGTAGACGACACCTTCGTTCTCTACCACTGGTAGTGCAAACAGCGCTGCGCGTTTCCCACCGAACACCAAACTATGGCTGGTCCGAGCACACGAGCATCTTGATCGTCGACCGCTCGCCGCCGTCTGACAAAGCAGTCGTGTCGACCATTGTTTGATTCAACCGACGGGTCTTGCGTACATCGAGCTGTGCAATCCCGAAGCGACCTAGCCAGTGCGCGGAAACGACGGTGACACGGCCACCGCAATTGCAGCGGCACACATGGCCACGCCAGCAACAACAAGCCACATCGTCTGATAGCCCCAACGGTCGATGATCCCGCCGGTGATCACTGGCGCCGAAAACACTCCGACGTAAACGCCCATCTGCGTCATTCCCGTCGCTGCCCCAGCACTACGCGGGTTGGCATTCACTATCGCGAAGTTCGTAAAAACGGGCCAGATCCAACCACCGGCAAACGCCAACACTGTCGCTCCCGCATGAAGCGGCGCCACCCGCGCCGACAACAGGACGAAACCAACAATGCCGATGAGGTAAAGCTGAGCAGCCATACGGAACGGTGGTGCTTTGCTTGCATCCACGCGAGCTCCCGCTGCCAGTCGAAACAGAATGCCCATACCGGCGGCCAGGCCTAAGAACAGACCAGCGGCCCCTTCAGAGAGGCCAGCGTCAACCCCCGATGAAACGGTCCACGCATTGATCGCTCCGGAGCTGAACGCAAACAACATGCTGACCGCGGTCGCCGCTGCAAGTGCCCGAGATGTCGACTCGACGACCGAAACTTTGCTAGCCGCCGTGATTGGCCGGTCGATGATGAAAGCTCGGACGCAAGCAAAGCCAACAAGCCCCACCAGAGCGCCCATGGCATATGCCCATCGCCATCCGAGAGTTAAAGCAACCGCAGGAACAGCCAAACCGCCGAGCATCGCTGCCGCCGGCATCGCTGACTGCTTCGTTGCGACCGCAAGGCCAAGCCGCGGCAGCTCGGCCTGGGACAAAGCCAGGTTGACGGCTGTCTGCACACCTGAGTTCACAACCCCTGCGAGCGCCAGTGCCACGAGCATCCAACCAAAGGAAGGCACGACAAACGCGATGGAGAGTTGCACCGCAGCGGCCCCGACGAGGCCGTAAGACAACTGGCGCCGCGGCCCGAGGCGCTGCGCCAATCGCCCGCCCGCTACCGAGGTAAGCGCCGCAGCCAGGAAGAACGTGCCGAGCGCCCATCCGTAGCTTCCCTCAGAAACCCCAAAATCGTCGCTTGCCTGGACCGCCAACGATCCGGCTGCAAGACCAGGGAACACAACCGAAACAGTTGATAAGGCAGCGGTCGCAACGACCGCCACGTCATGGTGTGCCACTCTCGCTTCGTCGAACCCCACAGAAGGCTCGACGCTGATGGGCACGGAGAGAACTTAGTTGGCGCCAGCGCAGTCGACCAACCAGCGAAAGATCGGATCGGTCGCCGCGGTCGTGAGCATCTCGGGATGCCACTGGACAGCGACGATGGGCAGCTCACGATGTTCAACACCCTCGACACCGCCATCTTCGGTGGTCGCCGTGACCTGCAGGTCAGCGCCAACCGTGGCAACACTCTGATGATGCAACGAATTCACCGGCTTGGTCGCTCCATACAAGTCCGAAAGCACCGAACCGGCCTCAAGAGTAACGACGTGCTGTTCTACGGTGCCCGGCTGCTCAATAAACGCATGCTCGGGAACATGCTGGTGCAGCGTGCCCCCTGCATGCACATTGACAAGCTGCAAACCACGACAGATCCCAAGCGTCGGGACCTTCTGAGCAGCGGCTCGGCTAAGCAGAGCCAGTTCATAATCGTCTCGAGTGGGTTCGGGCAGCTGGGTATGGTCGCCGAGCTCCGCTCCGTAGCGGCCCGGGGCGATATCGTCGCCGCCGGTCAGCAGCAGCCCGTCGAGTTTGTCGACCGCGTCGCGAGGATCAAGCTCAAGTGGCAGAAAGACAGGAATGCCACCGGCAGCGATCACTGCCCGGGAATAGTCGGCATAGAAAATATCGACAGGTGAGTCTCCAAGCACGTCAAGGTTCCCCACGATGTCACGGCCGTAAAGACGGCCACCCGTCAAACCGATCAAGGGACGAACCATGCGGTCACTCTAGGGCGCACGCAACATGTGTGATCACGTGTTGTGCGAGGCACCCTCGGGCAAGTACAAACAAGGGCATGAACCGCGATCATGAAGACCTCGATGTCATTCGATCCGAAGTCCGCCGCCTGTGCGACAAGTACGGCAACGAGTACTGGCGCAGCCTGGAACCCAGCACCTACCCCGAAGAGTTCGTCACCGAACTAACAGCGCAAGGTTGGCTCGGTGCACTGATCCCGACCGAATACGGTGGCGGAAGTCTGAGCCTGGGTGGGGCATCGGTCATCCTCGAAGAGATCTCGGCCAGCGGCGGCAACCCCAGCGCCTGCCATGCCCAGATGTATGTCATGGGCACAGTTCTTCGCCATGGCAGCGACGAGCAGAAGAAGGAGTACCTGCCCAAGGTCGCCGACGGCACCCTGCGGCTGCAGGCCTTTGGTGTGACCGAACCTGCCGCCGGTTCGAACACCACCATGATCAAAACCAAAGCCGAGCGCGACGGCGATATGTACAAGATTAACGGCCAGAAGATCTGGACGTCACGAGCCGAATACTCAGACCTAATGGTGCTACTTGCCCGCACCACCCCTATCGACGAAGTCGAAGATCGCTTGCAGGGCCTGTCAACTTTTCTGGTGGAAATGCGAAAGCCTGACGGCTCGCTCATCGACGGGCTCACGATCAACCCCATCCAAACAATGATGAATCATTCGACGACCGAGGTCTTCTTTGACAATGTAGAGATCCCGACAAGCGCCTTGATCGGCGAAGAAGGCAACGGCTTCCGCCAGATCCTAGGTGGCATGAATGCCGAGCGCATCCTGATCGCCAGTGAGTGCATCGGCGACGGCAAATTCTTCCTTGAGCGAGCATCGGCGTACGCCAACGAGCGCATCGTTTTCGACCGTCCAATCGGCATGAACCAGGGAGTCCAGTTCCCACTGGCCAAGGCCCAGATCCACCTAGAAGCCGCTGACCTGATGCGCTGGAAAGCCTGCGACTTGTACGACGCCGGCAAATCCTGTGGCGCCGAGGCCAACATGTCCAAGTTCCTGGCCAGCAACGCATCATGGGAAGCCGGCAACGCGGCAATGGACACACACGGCGGTTTTGGTTTCGCGGCCGAATACGACATCGAACGCAAGCTTCGCGAGACCCGGCTCTACCAAGTTGCACCAATCAACAACAATCTGATCCTGGCCTTTGTTGGCCAGAAACGTTTGGGTCTCCCCAAGAGCTACTAGCCGCATTTTTGGTTCCCCGTGGACCGAATAGTTCGTCAAGAGCTACCGGCCCAAGATCTGTTGAATGGACGTGCTGTACGGTGCGCGATAACGACGTTGTCTCGTGATGTTCTGGCGTTGAGCCCTCTTGAGAGAATCATCCAGTCTGTTGGTGCCACCATCCTCGTTCAGCTGCGTGGCATTGCCATTGGGACCGGTGAGGCCGACCATCGAAATGTCGTGATCCATCCCAACGACCGAACAACGACCGAACCACGATCCGCAACGCTCAAGCCCACACCCAGCTTCTTGAGGCGAGCCACTGAGTCGGTGATAGAACTCCTGCATGGGAATTACCGCCATCGTCCTGATCGAAGCCGAGCCTGACGCCATTGCGGAACTTGGCCCGCGCCTTACCGAAATCGATGGTGTTGCCGAGGCCCATTCAGTCGCCGGCGGCGACACCGACCTTGTGGTCATCGTCAAGGTGACCGACCATGAGTCGATTGCTCGCGTGATCACCGAACACATCGCCAAGCTCGACGGCATCAAGTCGACGAGCACGATGATCGCGTTTCGGTCATATTCGGCCGAAGTTATGGACGCCGCCTTCGACGGCTTCGGCGACTAAACCAGCTATTAATCCCATATTTAGCGCCCGCAATAAGAGCGATATCGGCACTACCTCAGCATTGATGAGACGGGCTCCGAGCAGCTGAAGCCCATAAATAGGCTGCGCCGAATGTGGCATCGCGGACTGCCGTACTGTCAGCGACGAGCCGGTATGCCACGAAAGTTCCCTTCACCATGACCGACGCCTTCGGATCGAAGTACGCCACCGGTAAGACAGGCCACGGGATGAATGGAACAACTCACCAGTAACATCTGTTATTGGCTTTGCGGCACTGTTGAGTCGTGCCAGCCGGAATTGAGAGCACATGCCTACATCACCACGGCCAGAGTCCGCTAAAGGTCGGCCCAGACCAAACGCACCACTTCGCATCGCGCTCCTGACGTACCGGGGGAAAGAGCACTGCGGCGGGCAAGGTGTGTACACCCGCTACATCGCTCGGTCACTGACCGACTTGGGTCACCATGTCGAAGTCTTCAGCGGCAACCCGTACCCCGACGTCGACGACGACATCAAGCTGCACAAGCTGCCGAGCCTGGACATCTGGAATGACACCTATCCAGGTCGCATGCCAGCGTTCTGGGAAGTCAAGAGTCTGCCAGACTTTGCCGAAACGATGGGCCACTGCATAGGCACCTTCAGCGAACCAATGTCATTCAGCTGGCGTGTTTATGACGCGCTCAAAGACCGAATGGACGATTTCGACTTGATCCATGACAACCAGACGCTTGGTTGGGGAATCCTGAAGTTGCAGCAAGACGGCTTACCGGTCCTCGAAACGATTCACCATCCAATCACTGTCGACCGCAAGCTGGAGATCGAACACAGCCGTTCCAAAGTCGAAGAGTTCGGCAAACGTCGCTGGTACGCCTTCACCAAGATGCAAACCAAGGTCGCCCGCCGCATGTTGCGGGTCATGACCGTCAGCGAGTCATCACTGGGCGACATCTGCAATGACCACCGGGTTAGTCCTGATCGCATCCATGTCGTCCCAGTCGGCGTCGACCCTGACCTGTTTAAGCCTCTACCCGACGTGTCCCGTGTTCCTGGCCGCATCGTCACGACCGCAAGCGCCGACGTTGTACTCAAGGGTCTGCACTATTTACTTGAGGCGCTCGCCAAGCTACGTGCCGAGAGCGAAGACGCCCACCTGGTCATCATTGGTAAGCCCAAAGATGGCGGGAAGGCCATGGACACAATTGCTCGTCTCGGCCTCGAAGGCCATGTCGAGTGGATCAGCGGCGTCCCGGACCAGCGCATCGTCGAGCTCTACAGCGAGTGCGCCGTTGCATGTGTCCCCTCATTGTACGAAGGGTTCTCACTGCCTGCCATCGAAGCCATGTCTTCGGCTGCGCCACTGGTAGTCACAACCGGAGGCGCTCTTCCTGAGGTCGTTGGAGACCACGGCGTTGGGGCCCTGCTCGTAGACCCCGGTGATTCCGATGCTCTTGCTGCAGCCCTCGGCCGGCTACTCGACGATGCCGAATACGCCCAGCAGCTGGGCGACAATGCCCGGGCACGCGTACTCGAAAACTGGAGCTGGCACCACACAGCACTGCGCACCGTCGAGCAATACGAGCTCTTGCTCGACGAGTACTACGCAACACCTCGATCTAAGTTCGCTCGCCCGTTCGAACGCCGAGGAGAACTTCCCGAGGGTGCTGTTCGAGCCCAGAAGCTCGCCGCCGAAGCCCGCACCCGCACTAGCCAAGGCACGCAAGAATGACGCGTTTCGCACGACCGATGCACAAGCCCCGGGATGTCAAACCGAAACCCTTCCATGCCAATGCCACAAGGGCGAACGAACAGAACCCGGTGTAATTGTGCTCACCGTTGACTATGACCGGCTAGGCCTAGAAGCGGGCCACGAACTTCTTGACCTTGGCTGCGGCTTCGGTCGTCATGCCTTTGAGGCTGCCCGTCGCGGTGCCCACGTCACCGCCTGCGATATGGCCGTTCCCGAGCTTGTCGATGTGCGCAACACCTTTGGCGCTATGCACGACGCAGGCGAACTCGACGACTCAGTACGTTGCGCTCAAATCGCCGGAGACGCTACTCGCCTTCCGTTCGGCGACAACACCTTCGACCGCATCATCGCCAGTGAGGTCCTGGAACACATCCCCAGCGACATCGACGCGCTGGCCGAATTGACCCGAGTACTCAAGCCAGGCGGCGTCATCGCTGCGACAGTGCCGACGTTCTTACCTGAACGCATTTGCTGGGCAATCAACAGCGACTACCACGCACCCGCGAGTGTCGGCGGGCACCTCCGTATCTATACCCGCGGCGAGATGCGAGCCAAAATGGCTGGTGTTGGCCTACAGCCAATCGACGCACATCAGACCCACGGACTCCATAGTCCATACTGGTGGCTCAAGTGCGCGGTTGGGATCGAAAACAACGAACACCGTCTAGTCAAGAAGTATCACGATCTGTTGGTGTGGGAAATCACTAACCAACCAAAAATTCTGCAATGGGCTGGCAAGATCCTGGACCCGCTGATTGGCAAGAGCACCATCGTCTATGCCGAAAAGGTCGCCCTTTCAGTATCCACAGGCGTTGACATCGCAGGCGTTGCAATCACAGCCCTCGAAAAATCTAATGCGACCTGAATTCGAACTCCCGGCGGTCGACGGAATCGTCACCGCCGATCAAATCCGCGCGACCGGTCAGAGCATCGCTGAGCTCCAACTCCTCAGCGGCCAGATCCCTTGGTTTTCCGGTGGGCATTGCGACCCGTGGAACCATATCGAGACAGCCATGGCCCTCGATGTCGTCGGTCTGCATAACGAAGCTGTCGCGGCCTATGGCTGGCTGCGTGACGTCCAACTTCCCGACGGGAGCTGGTACCAGTACTACAACAACGATGGTGTCGAACAAGACAAGTTTGACGCCAACACCATCGCCTACATTGCCACGGGTATTTGGCATCACTGGCTTCTCACCGGCGATCGCGAATTTCTCAACGCCTACTGGCAGGTGGTCGACCGAGCCATCAATTGGGTACTCGCGCTGCAACGCCCTGCAGGTGACATCGTGTGGGCTCGCCATTCTGATGGCACACCGTTTTCGTTCTCACTCTTGACTGGGTCATCGTCGATCTGCCACAGCCTGAAGATTGCGATCGCACTGGCCGACGAACTCGGCCACGACCGTCCTGCCTGGCGACCTGCTGCAGCTCGGCTCGCCGCTTGCATCCGAGACAACGAGGCCGCGTTCGCACCGAAGAAGCGATGGGCCATGGACTGGTATTACCCGGTCATGACCGGCGTGGTTCGCGGCCAGGCCGGTATCGATCGTCTACAGGCTGGCGAAGACACATTCATCATCAAAGGTGCCGGCGTTCGTTGTGTCGCTAACCAAGACTGGGTCACCTCCGCCGAGACCTGCGAAGCGGTATTGGCCTTTCTCGCCGTCGGCCAAACAGAACGAGCGCTTGAGCTCTTCGATTGGGCGCAGTGCAATCGCGATGTCGACGGTTCGTACTTCACTGGCATGGTCTTCCCACAGCGCGTGAACTTCCCTGGTGGCGAACGCTCGGCCTATACCGCTGCTGCCATCGTCTTGGCTGCCGATGCGCTATGCGGCGCTAGCCCTGCATCTCGGCTTCTCTGGGCACACGATGCGGTAGCCGAAGTCGAAGCGGTCTTCGTCAACTGAAACCAGCCATCAATGTCAGTTGAGTTGGTTTCGATTACCGGGCCACGGTTATCGCTTGTTGCATCAGCCATAGTCGCAACGAACGCTACTGGCCCCGGCGAGTGGCAGCTAGGGCGTCCACTCGGCATAGTAGTTGTGAGCACCCATTTCCTTGACGTCGGTAACCCAGTCGCTGGCGTAGGGCCAGTCGGCTTCTTGGCCTTCGAGCGGGCCTTGCCAAAAACGAGCCAGTGGCCCGTCGACGCTCGGCTCTAGCGACCAGGCCTGGCGGCGGTACGCAAAATTGTCGGGGACAAGCTCGTGCGCCATGCGGAAGTGGCCAATAGCTGCCTGGTGATTACCGGCCAATTCAAGGTGTGTTGCCATCTCGAAGTGGGCATGGCCACGGGAGGTGTCGCTGTTACGGGTGCCAGATCGATCGATCACCTCAGCGGGAGCCAACGAGAACTCACTGTCAACGCCCTTCTCTATCCAGTCACGAAGCGCCGCTTCATAGGTCGGCGCGTCATAGATGATCTGCGATGCATGGGTCATCATCTCGACGATACGTTTCGGCGGGTTCTCCATTGCTCTCTGATTCGGAGCGCGCTGCACCCCCACCGACGGCGGAGCTGGCGACGTCTCAGCCGGCCGAACAATCAAGCCATCCTCATCGATCCATACGGCATTCGGGATGTTCACGACACCGAACAGCTCCGCGACCCGATGATGTTCATCGATCAGCGATGGATGCTGTGGGTCGGCGGCTTCGATGAATGCCCGACATGCCTCCGGGCCAGCGGTATCGATACCCACGGTTACCACTTCGACACCCTGGTCCTTGACCTCATCGCGAAATGCCTGCCACACGGGCAGGTCAGCCGAACAACCTCAATAGGGCGACCAGGCGACGAGCACAACCTTTTTGCCTCGCAACGAGTGCAACTCAAATATGTCGCCGTCAAGCGTAGGCAAGGTCAAGTTTGGAGCTTCGACAGTAGACAGAGCGCGCGAGCCAATCGACTCGGGCCCAAGCGCCCAGATGCCATGGGCCTCGTCGTGTACCAGCGGCATATTGAGTTGATCGGCAAGCGAAGCCAGATCAACAACTTCACCATCAGAATTGTCGGCAAGGGGAACACATATGTCGCCCTTGCATGCACCCTCGGGTTTGAGTTGCCAACCAGTACGGCGCTCGAAGTCGGCCCGACTGACGGTGAGGGTCTCAGCGATCATCACTCGACTCTAGTGGTGTGGACCCAACTAGCTGACTCCCTCTAACCGAACGACGCCGGTCTTCGAATTGACGAGCTATCACACAATCGATGCCCGCGATCTGGGCCTTCTTAGCAAGCATGGCCCGCTGAGCGTGGCGGCCACTGGGCAGCTCTCTTTCACTGTCAGCGCTTGCGGCTTGTTCTCCAGGCGGGTGGTCGTGACGAGTAGACCAGCGGTGCCGCCTGGCACCAGCGTTCCCAGGTCAAACGTCAGCCAAATCACCGTCAGCAGAATCACAATATGGCCCTGCGTAGGCAACCCTGCTCAATCAGAATGGACCTCTAGGTCACTGACCAGTCGGCGGCGGCATCGGTCGGCCAGCGGGGGCCATCGACTCGTGGGTGTTCGAAATTCTCGACCCGCAACGTTGTTAGGCCAGGACTGTCAGCAGCGATGATCTCAGTAGCCAGCTCAGAGAAACCTGCGCGAAAATGCTGGCTGCTCTTGAGTACCACCAGGTCATAGTCGCGCACGTCGATCCCATGCAGCGCGAAAACTTCCTCATCGAACACCTGCGATCGTTCAGAGCCGACCAGAATGTCGAGTCCACCACGACCACCAACCTGCAGCCTCGCCATAGGTCCGTAACGAGCCACTAGCCCCGCAAGCATCGGCGACGTGTACATGAATCGGCCGTCGGACAAGGTCTTTACGTATACGTCGAGCTTCAGCGGCGCTCCGTGCAGCTCGTCGTGTTTCCCTCCAAGCGAAACCGAGATCGTTGCCCCAGGGCCAGCCTTGGTCGCTTGCTTGGCGACAGCCGGGTCGTAGACAAACCCGAAACACGTCCGCTCGGGAGCGGCTTCGATCAGCGCTCGCAGCACGTGGGTGGCGTCGCCCGGCGATCCTCCGCCTGGGTTGTCGGCAGTGTCGTTGACGACCACAGGACCGCCTTGATCAGACGCCACGCGCACGGCCTGCGAGATAGCGATTTCGGGGCTAAGCGATTCGAGCCGAAACTCCTCGCGCCGACCCCACACCTGTGACGCAATTTGTTGTGCGACCGAACGAGCGAGCGCGGGATCATCATGTGTCGTCACCACGACCGAAGCGCCGGCTTGGGGAATGTCGGTAAACGGGAACCCGTGGAAGAACGCGCATCGCAGCACGCCCGGTTCCTCTTGAAAATCGAGACACATCTGCCGGATATCACCAGCTGGTGCGATATCGGTCGTTGCAGTCGGCAACAGCAGCGGCAGCCGTTCGACATGGGTGGTCGGTTTCCAGTCGCCCAACAACAGTTTGGGCACCGCATCGATGGCTTCAACGCCGCGCTCAAACATATCGACGTGCGGATAGTCATAGACCCCGAGCATCAGATCGAAGACCTCGTTCATTTCGTTCGTGATACTGCCGTGCAGATCGAGCGTGGTGATCAGCGGCACGTCTGCGCCGATAACCAGACGGATCGCAGCACCCAGATCTGCTTCGAGGTCATCGATGCCGTCGACGATCCCTGCACCGTGGGTATCGAGCACCACTGCGTCGACAGGCAGTGCGGCCGATATACCTTCGACGAGTTCGTCGCGCATCTGCTGATAGGCCGAAGCTTCGACCGTTCCAGATGGTTGGGCGGACGCATGCAAGACGGGCACAAGTTCATCGCCATTGGCGTCACCTGCGGCAAGCATGCCCCCCACAAAGGTGCGAGTGCCTGCGTATCCATGGATCTCGTTGCCTCGCCGAACATCGAACGAATCGAGACCCGTCATGCCGAAGGACTCAACCGCGTAGGTGTTGGTCTCGTGGACGATGCCGCCAATAGCGATGCGCATGGCCCGAACCTAGCGCACCGACCCGGCAGGTTTCTGGGCTGCAGCTAGTGCACAAAGTGCGCTACTTGCGGCCAAGACTGAACCCTCTCATGTGAGCTATGGCCATGCCGTCAGCCGATTACCGAGGTGGGGTCACAGTTGGCGCCACAGACGATGACCGCAACCGTCTCACCGGGTTCGGGTAGATACGCACCACAACACAGTGCAGCCGCCGCAGTGGCGCCGCCAGGCTCGACAACGAGCTGTGCCGAGGACCAGAATCGGCGCTGCGCATTGAGGATGGCGGCATCTGGGACAGTGATTGACGTTGCCCCTGCGTGGCGAAGCGCATGCCAATTGGTCGTGCCAACTCGGCGAGCACCAAGTGAATCCGCCGCCACACCTTCGACGCTAACGTCGACAGGCTCACCAGCTTCGGTAGCTGCTGCGAAACACTGCGAGGAATCTGGTTCTACGACGATGACCTTGGTGTTGGTACCTGCAAACCAGGCTGCAATGCCCGATGCCAAACCCCCGCCTCCGAGCGACACGAGAACGGTGTCGACATTAGGAAGGTCAGTCTCGACTTCGAGCCCGATAGTGCCAGCACCAGCGATGGTGTCATTGTGGTCATAGGCATGGATATCAAGTGCGCCGGTCTCGACTTGGCGTTGACGGCATGCAGCGAGAGCATCGTCATAGAGCGCACCAGTGACATGCACGGTCGCACCCAGTTTGCGAATCTTGTCGACCTTCGCTGCTGGCGATACCTGGGGAACGAAGATCTCAACTGGCACCCCAAGCTTCTGGGCAACCCAGGCGACGGCTAAACCATGATTGCCGCCCGATGCAGCAATCAGCCCACTACTCGGGATCTCGGAAGTGACTGCCCGATGTAAGGCGCCGCGTGGTTTAAACGAGCCGGTGTGCTGCAACAACTCGAGCTTGTTGATGACATGACCAGCGGTATCGAAGAATCGTGGCCCCGTGTCGAGCATGGGCGTTCGCCGGATACCGCCATCGATCAGCGCTGCTGCGGTTTCGATCTCGGCGCGCGTAACTGCGGGTTCCATCAGATGCCCTTTCTAATGCGGCGAAGCGTCCGAAGCGAGCCGGTGTGACCGATCTCTTCGAACCCACCGGACTGCATAGCCCGCGTCCAGATCTCGAACGGTGGTCGACCACCGTCGGCCGGATTGGGGAACACATCGTGGATCAGCAAGAGACCACCGATCGCGACCTTGGGAACCCAATACTCGTAGTCAGCGTGTGCCGGTTCTTCACCATGACCTCCGTCGATGAAGAGCAACGCAAGCGGCGTGTTCCAGTGCTGGGCGATTGTTGGAGAGTCTCCAACCAGTGCCACCACGGTCCCTTCGAGCCCAGCATCGTGCAAGGTCCGACGAAAGAACGGAAGCGTGTCGATCTTGCCGACTGCGGGATCTACTAGGTCGGCCTCGTGATGCTCCCAGCCCGCCTGGTTCTCTTCACTCCCTCGATGGTGGTCGAGCGCGAACAGGACTGAACCTTGAGCCTGTGCTGCGAAGCCGAAATACAAGGCGGACTTGCCGCAGTAGCTTCCGACTTCGAGCCAAGCGCCAGTGGGCGCCTGGAATGCAGCTGAATACAACGCCAGGCCTTCGTCGATCGGCATAAAGCCTCGAGCTGCTTCAGCCAGACCTCGCTGCTTGGCTGGCATCTCGGTCACCGGTACATCGGTCATGGGCTCACCTCGAGCGGAGTGTTGCCAAATAAGTATTTCTCAAGCACGACAAACTTAAAGATCCAAACAGCACCAAAAGCCATGAAGTTGGCTGCCAAGAAGACCACCGACAAGTCAGTGAACACATCAGCCGCTGCCACGAAGGCTACGGAAAGAAATAGACCAAGAAATGCCATCGCCCAGAACGGTGCTATCTCTCGGCCGATGCTGCTCCCTCCTCGTTTGTTCCACACCCAATAACGGTTCAGGAAGTAATTCGGGATGCTCGACAGCGTCACCGCAACGATGTTCGCCACGACAGGTTGCAGCTCGACGACGTCGAGGAAGACCCAAAACAGCGCCGCTCCAAGCGGAACCGTGACCACAGAGACAGCGGCAAAACGAGCCAGCTTCGCCAGATCAGTTTTGACGAAGCCGATCAACGACGAAAGCAAGCTCACCGCCGACAAGGCTACCTCTCGACCTAAGATCCCCGAGTGGCAAACGCTGCGGACCGTCCGATCGGGATCAGGGCTCTACACTCTCGCCGTGTCCACCATGAACCTTCTCGCTGCTGAGGCCGGAAGCAATTTCCTCGAACAAGAACTGAGCGTCGTCGTTCTACTGGCGGTAGCCGCTGCGATGGCTATCGTCGTCAAGCGCATCAAGGTGCCGTACACGGTCGCCCTGGTTCTGGTCGGCCTGGCGTTTGCGTTCTTTCCCAACTTCGTCGATATCGACTTCTCCGCCGAACTGATCCTGGGGTTGCTCATTCCGCCGCTGCTGTTCGAGGCCACGCTGCATATCCCCTGGCCGAAGCTCAAAGCCGACCTAGTGCCGATTCTCATATTCGCCATCGGCGGCACCATGCTTGGCACCTTCGCCGTCGGCTGGATCGTGTGGTGGCTCGTTGGTGTGCCGTGGCTGGCAGCAGTCGCGTTTGGAGCGCTGATCTCGGCAACCGACCCGGTCGCTGTGATCGCATTCTTCAAATCGCTGGGCGTGACCAAACGCCTGTCGGTTCTGGTTGAAGGCGAAAGCCTGTTCAACGACGCAGTGGCCTTTGTGGCCTTCACACTTGCTGTAAGCGCTGCTGCACCCGGCGAAAGCTTCGGCATCGGCAACGCCATTGGGGACTTCCTGATCGTCGGCGGTGGCGGACTGGCCGTCGGCATCGTGCTCGGCTGGTTCGTCTCCGAGGTCGTTTTGGCTCGGGTCGACGATGCGCTCATCGAGACCACAACCAGCCTGGCTCTGGCCTATGGATCGTTCCTGGTCGCCGAAGAGTTCGGGCTAATTTTCAACATCGAGGACCTGCATTTCAGCGGCATCCTTGCGGTAGTCGCCGCTGGGCTCATGGTCGGCAACATCGGGCTGCGCAACACCTCACCCACCACGCGAATCACGCTCGAGTACTTCTGGGCAGTGCTGACGTTCCTAGTGAACTCGCTGGTGTTCCTAGTCATTGGACTGAAGATCAACCTGCGCGAAATCGACATCGCAGAGAACATCCTGAATGTGGCGATCGCCATCGGTGCGATCCTGCTGACACGCTTGGTCATCGTCTACGGGTTTGGGGCCATCCATGCAAGGGTGCAACCGAGCCGGCGCGTACCGACCTCGTTCCGCCATGTCATGTACTGGGGCGGCCTCCGTGGCGCTATCTCCCTCGCGCTTGCCCTGCTGCTCGAAGAGAGCGACTTCGCACCCGATGTCGTCGACACGCTGCTCGTCATGACCTTTGGTGTGGTGCTGTTCACCCTGCTGATCCAGGGCACCACGATCAGCGGTCTTATCGAACGCCTCGGGCTATCGGGGCAACAGGCAAACCAACGTCACCAGCAAGAGATCCAGGCACGCATCTACTCCCGGCGAGCTGGGGCTGCCGAGATTCAGCGCCTGGGCAGCGAAGGTGTCCTGTTCTCATCTATGGCAAAGGCGATGCAGAGCAACTACAACGAAGAAGTCGCCGAGGCCCGTAATGAGCTTGCCGAACACTTCAGCACTCATCCTGAACTCGAAATCACCATGTTGTTGCAGGCCAGGCGAGACGCACTGGTTGCCGAACAGTCCGCTATTGGTGAGATGGTCCGCAGCGGGTTCGTGAGCACCGACGTCGGCCATGATCTGACGGTCGAACTAAACAACCGCATGGCCGCTCTGGACCTGATCGAGGAACGCTGGGAAACCGACGTTACTCCTCCTGGCGAGTTGGACAACTCATGAGCGGTCCAGACAACATCGGCGAACTTATCTATGTGAGCTGGGGCGGCACCGGCCGAGGCGCCGCCCTGCGAGCGGCGTATGACCAGGCCGCAGACGCCGACCAAAGCCTTACGTACCTGGCCATTCTTGATCCTCCGCACTTCGCAGACCTGGACACCGGTTTTATCAAGCTCGTCATCGACGAACTCGAATGGCTGTTGAACGCACACATGCTGACCGTGGCTGAAGCTAGCTACAAGCAAGTCGAAACCACGCGGGTCATTGTGCGCACCGGCAACGTTGACGACGAGGTTGTTCAACTGGCCAAGGCCAGCGGTGCGCAATCAATCGTGCTCGGCGCACCAATCGCCATTGGTGACACCTCGGTCGACGAACTCGTCGCCGCATTGCGCCGCCATACAGGGATCGCCGTCACCGTTGCCGATCCCGACGCTCCTCCCCTGACCTAGCGGCATTTTGGCTTCTGGCCGTGACACCGTTCGTTCAAACCACGCTCAAGGAGCGTTGCTCTGTCAGCGAGTCGTGATGGTCGGTTGCACGTATTGCCAGCCAAAACGGCCCTTGATGCAGAGATTGCCGTTGGTTACGCTGTGGTCATTGGGTGACGTGACCTTAACGATCGTGTTGTCCTGCACATGCATTTCCAGGTTGCAACCAACCCCGCAGTAGGAGCAGACCGTCGTGGTGACCGTCTGTTCCTCTGGTTTCCAATTGGCGGCTTCGCGTAGGTCCCATTCAGTCTTGAACTGAAGCGCATTCGTAGGACACACCGCCACGCAGTTGCCGCAATACACACAGGCGGAGTCAGGCAGCGCAATATCGAACTCGGTACTAATGCGGGCAGCAAATCCACGACCGGACACCGAGATGGCAAACGTGTGTTGCGCGTCGTCGCCACAGGCTTCGACGCACTTGTAACACAGCACACATTTGTCATAATCTCGAATGTAGAGATCGTCCTGGATTTTGACTTCTTCGTTGATCTTTTCAGCGGCGGGACCGTAACGGTCGGGGTCGGCGCCATAGTGCTCGCTCCAGGAGTTCATGTCGTCGGCCTGACTCAAATCGACGCCCGAACCCAGAAACTCCAAGACCATCTTGCGGCTATGGCGAACGCGCCCAGAGTCAGTGTGAATCACCATGCCCTCTTCGGCCGGCCGAGAACACGACGGGATCAGAGTGCGACTGCCCTCAAGCTCGACGACACACACTCGGCACACGTTCACCGGTGTCAGATTCTCGGAATAACACAGCGTCGGCGTATCGATGCCGGCTGCCTTACACCCGTCGAGGACGGTGCCACCTTCGGGAACCTTCACGTCGACATCATCAATACTGATGGTTACCGTACGAATGCTGACACCAACTTCAGATGGATTCATTGTTCCGGTCATGAGGATTCTCCAATGAGCCCAAGTGCCAGTGCCGAAGCCACAGCGGACCCTGCCGTGTGCCCCAGGCCGCAGATAGACGCGTCGGCCATCGCGCTGTTCATATCGGCGTGAAGCTGGCGCTTATCAGGAGCCAAGCCAACGCCGTTCTTCGAACGCAGGTCGACCATCATCTCGTGTTGGCGAACAGCACCGACACGACACGGCACACACTGCCCGCACGATTCGTTCTTAAAGAACTCGGCAATACGGGTGCACATGTCGGTCAAGTCAGTGGCCGTGTCGAACACCATGACGACGCCCGAGCCAAGCGTCGTGCCAGCAGCCCGCGTGTCTTCGAGCGTGAGAGGCATATCGAGCGAAGCGGCTGTCACGAATGACCCAGCAGCACCGCCGAGCAACACCGCCTGCAGCTCGCCGGTCACGCCACCAGCGAGCGTCAGTAACTCCCGCAGCGTCGTGCCGAACGGCATCTCATAGGTACCCGGCGTACTGACTGCGCCCGAAAGACAAAAGAGGCGAGTGCCAGGTGAGCCTTCGGTGCCGATGCAGCGGTAGTCCTGAGCCCCTTCGAGCACGATTGGCAAGACGTTCAGAAGGGTCTCGGGATTATTGATAGCGGTCGGCTGGTTGAACAGGCCGTGCGTTGTCGGGAACGGCGGCTTGTTGCGAGGCTCACCGCGGAACCCTTCGATGCTGTTAAAGAGCGCCGTTTCTTCGCCACAAATATAGGCACCGGCACCACGGCGGACTTCGATATCGAAGGTCATGCCCGATCCGGCAACATCATCACCGAGCAAGCCAGCAGAACGTGCCTGGTCAATCGCATTCTCAATGCGCGCCGTCGCAAGTGGATACTCGCCACGAATATAAATCCACCCATTCTCAGAGCCCGTAGTAACAGCGGCGATGGTCATGGCCTCGATCAGAGAAAATGGGTCGTTTTCCATGATGGTGCGATCTTTGAAGGTCCCAGGCTCACTCTCATCACAGTTAGCCACCACGTGCTTGGTGTCGCCTTCGGCATCGCGCACTGCACTCCATTTGAAGCCCGTCGGGAAGGCAGCGCCGCCTCGGCCAGACAAGCCAGAGTCACTCAGCTCGGCCAAAACGGCATCGGGGCCCATAGTGATTGCCTTGGTCAACGCGACGTACCCGCCATGTTCGCGGTAGCTATCCAAACTGTTTGGATCCACCACACCCAAACGTTGGAGCAGGCGAAGACCCGTGCCATCTTGTTGCGGCCGAATAAATGGGTCGGCATCGGCCGCAACCATGTCAGGTCCGCGACGGCCCTGAATGAACACTGCGGTCGGACGCTCACACTGCCCCAGACACGGGCTCTCATGTACATGTCCGCCAGCAGCCTTAACCGTCGCAATGGCTTCTGTCGATCCTGCTCGGCAGGGACCATCAATACATACGTGGGTGACGGGACCGTCATGGTTCGGGGCAGCGTCGACACGGAACATCTCGTAGAAGCTGGCTACGCCATACGCCTCGGCTGGGGGCACCTGCAGCTCTTCGCAGACATAGTTGAGGCCACCCTTGCTGATCCAACCAGCCTCGTTCTGCAAGGCGTGCAACGCCGGAAGCAACATATGGCGTAGCCGATGGCGGCGCCTGGTGCCGCCACGAACCAGGCGAGGATGCTCAAACACAAGAGCACGCTCATCACCGAGGACCGCTTCAACAGCCGCCCGCTCGCCCGACGACGCAACCGCATCGGTGAACTTCAGATCAGCCATGTCATTTCCCCCTGGCTTGCTTCACTCGCTGTCAAAGTTCTAGTTCCCACTTGTTGACTGCAACACACGTACACCTGGTACGCGTCCGTTCTGAAGTGAGGAACGGCTCATAAAGCAACCGCTTTGAGTTTGTCGACGCGAATTGATGCGGCTTTGAATTCAGCGGTGCCGGAGCGCTTATCCCAGGCATCGCTGGTCATGACGTTTACGTCGACAAGCTCAGGAAAGTGGAATGTGGTGAAGGTCAGGCCCTCGGGGATATCGGGTTGGTAGCGCACCGCCATTTCGACCGTTCCGCGCGCTGATGAGACTTGCACTTTTTCGCCGTCTTGGATGCCCATGCTGGTTGCGTCGGCAGGGTTCATATCAAGCGCATCGCCATAACGGATCGGCGAGTTGTAGCCCCCGGATTGCACACCGGTGTTATACGAATCGAGCGCCCGTCCAGTGGTCAGACGCAGCGGGAACTTCTCGGACAGTTGTTCCTTGGGACCCTGGTGTACAAGCGCACTAAAGGGTGCGGGCTCACGGCCCTCGAGATCGTCGGCCCACAACCAGCTATGCAAAAACGGAGAACCTGGGTGATCCATGTTAGGGCACGGCCATTGCAAGCCGCCTTCAGATTCGAGTCGATCCCAGCTCATGCCCGCGTGCATCGGTGAGAGGGTTCGCAACTCGTCCCAGAGCTGTTCTGCATCAGGCGTGCCCCAGTCATGTCCCATACGAGCGGCAATATCGAAGATGATCTGGATGTCATCGCGAGCTTCGCCAGGTGGCGTGACCGCGGCCCGGACTCGCTGCACTCGCCGCTCTGAGGACGTAACTGTGCCGTTTGATTCGACCCATCCAATCGCGGCAGGCAGAACCACATCGGCCATCTCAGCGGTGCGAGTCATGAAAATATCTTGCACAACCAGCAAGTCGAGGCCTTCGAGCATCTTGCGGGCGTGGTGGATGTCGGCTTCGCTGTCGGCTGGATTCTCACCGATCACGTAGACAGCTTTCATCTCGCCGCGTTCCATTGCCTCGAACATGAGCGTGAGATGGATCCCAGGGTTGGGGTTCAACTCGACGCCATAAACGGCCTCGAACTTGGCACGAGCAACATCATCGTTGACCTTCTGGAAACCAGGAAGTTGGTCTGGCAGCGAACCCATGTCGCCGCCGCCCTGCACATTGTTCTGGCCACGCAACGGCACCAACCCGCTGCCCCAACAGCCAACATGGCCCGTCAGCAGTGCAAGGTTGCAAAGAGCCAGGACGTTGTCGACAGCGTTGTGATGTTCGGTGATGCCCAGGGTCCAAAGTATCTGCGCCGTTTCGGCGGTGGCGTAGGCATGGGCCATCTCGCGGATGGCTTCGGCGGGCACGCCGGTTAGTTCACTGCCACGCTCGAGTGTGTACGGCTCAACCGCCTCCTTCAACCGGTCAAAACCTCGGGTTGAGTGAGCAACGAAGTCCTTATTGTGTAGATCGGCAGCGATGATCTCTCGAGCCACCGTGTTGGCCAACGCGACATCGCTGCCGACTTCAAGGCCAAGCCAGACATCGGCAAACTTGGCCGACGACGTGCGTCGTGGATCGACGGCGTACATGGTGGCGCCGTTGTCGATGCCCTTGAGTAGATGGTGGAAGAAGATCGGATGCGCCTCGCGTGCGTTCGAACCCCACAACAAGATGACGTCGGTCTCTTCGATTTCCTGATACGACGACGTGCCGCCACCTGCTCCAAGAACTGTGGCCAGACCGACCACCGAAGGAGCATGTCACGTTCTATTGCAGGAGTCGATGTCGTTCGACTCCATCACCACCCGAGAGAATTTTTGGGCGGCGTAGTTCATCTCGTTGGTCGACTTCGAGCAGCTGAACATGCCAAAACTGTGCGCTCCACCGGCCCCTTGTTCTCGAGCAGCGGTGAAACCTTCGGCCACACGATCGAGTGCTTCATCCCAAGTCGCTGGCACCAATACACCATCAACCCGCATCCACGGCGTCGTCAAACGCGGCCTTGGTAAATGCTGTTTCGTCTTGTGTTTTCTCACGAAGCTATTCCCATTTTAGAGGTTGTCACGCTACACCCCGTTCTGAGGCTGCGCCCCGCTAAACAACCCAAAGCTGCGGACAACTAGTCAGATCAGCTGTTGCAACACCACCCGAGGCGGTGAGCCAGCGGCATCGCTGAACGTGGTGACATCCTTGATAATCGCCCTTTTTGCGTCGTCATCGTTGAAGAATTTGGTGCTTAAGTCACTACGCGTACTGAACGCACACATGGCGATGCCATCAATCTGCTGGCCATGAATCGTGTCGACCACCGCTAATTGGGAGTAATCGCACATAGCCAGATGCATTTGCAGCGCTAGTGGTCCGTGGGTGTCACGCCAATGATCGTCACACTGGCGGTGTGTCATCGCAGAATTTCGGACCAACCCGAAGGTGGCAATTGAGCGCTCGACAGTTGGCTCCTCGACCGGCTCCTTGATCACACGGCTGAAGCAGACATACATGCCCACGTCGCTAACTGACCGCACGGCTTCGACATCGTCGGTCGCCGCCCGGATCATGGCTGAATACGGCCGCCCGTCGCGCTCGGTTGGGTGGTTGACGTACGCCATACCCCCAAGTCGGGTCGCAGCCTCCGCCGCTGCGTCAGGGTCAGTTCCGAATCCAACTAGTTCGAGCATGCAGCCATCTTGGCACGGAGGGCAGCAACCATGCCTCTCAACGCCTCTCATAAACCATTCAGTAGAACCATGAGATGTCATCACGTCGCCCGTCGAAGATCTCGACCCGGTCCCTGGGCACTGTCTGACTCGGCGTCAACCACATTCTTGTTGCGCTTGCCTTACCCGCCTTCATCCTCTTCATCAGCTGGCAGATCGACTCAGCCATCGGTGTGAACTAGTTCGTCGGCGCCCGGGCATCAAGCAGCCCATGGATGATCCGAATAGTCGGCGTGTCAATACCGAGCCGGTCGGCACACCGCAGCGCTGCCCCATGAATGGCATCGTGTTCGGTCGGGCGGCCGGCCAGCGTGTCGTAAAACATCGACGTGCCACCATCTCCCCCACTAGCCATGAGGGTTTCGACTGCCTCCTCGGCGTTCCCGGGATCAAGATCGGCGCCTTCTGCTTGGGCTAACTGCCAGCATTCACGGACCAGAGCAATGGCGATTGGCTTAACACCTGGCTCGGTGACAACGCCCATCTTTCGACGTGTCAAGGCTGTTAGGCCGTTCGCCATGATGTTCATACTCAGCTTGCGCCACTGATGAGTAGCGAAGTTGCCGGACGGACGCAGTTCGGCCTGCGATTCTGCGAACAGCTCAACGAGTTCCTGCCCAAAGGGTTCTGCAGGCACGATCAACCGCCCCGAAGTCAAATGCTCAATGCGCCCGGGTGCGACGAGCTCAGCACCGCAATACACAACAGCGGGAATCGAAGGAGCGCCATTAACGAATGGGTCAACCCGGTGATGCTCGATGCCATTCTGGACGACCAGCACCCGAGTGTTCTGATCGCACAATGCTGCCAGCCAACCGGCAGCGCCCTCTGTTTGATGTGCCTTCACACAGACCAATACCCAATCAACAGTCGACTCAATATCTTCGGGATCTGTCACGACCGTTGCTTCGATATCGAGCGGGAACTCGGCCGATTCGATGACATACCGATCAAACGGCCGTCGAGCGCACGCGATCACGTCGTGCCCAGCCGCAGCAAGATGGCCTGCAAAGAAAACACCGACTGAACCAGGACCAACAACTGCAATACGAGCCATGCCCGCACGCTAGCGGCGCGGCTCACATCCAATGAGGTTCCATGAGCAGCCCGGAACCAGCGGGGTCTACGCTCCTCGATGGTGTCGGTAGCTAGCTGCTCAGGTGGGTTCGGAGCCGGTGCCTAACCAACGTTGGATTTGGGCTCGCTGTTTATGGTCGCGTTCGCCGATGACCCGCAGGTCTGCCATGCGTTGCAGGGTCAAGTCGGCAAAATTCTGAGCGATACCCGCTGCATCGAGTGGGTGTCCGTCGCTCTCGGCGGTGAGGAGCGACTTGACGACGTAGTCGAGATGTCGGCGCGACACCGTGTCGCCAGCTGAGCGCGAACGGTCGCGTGCTGAGCGCGTCAGACGATTCACCGAGCGAGGGTTGGGCTCGAGCTTTCCAATTCGACGCCATGCTTCGGCGAGTTGATAGAAGAGGGACTCCCAACGTTTTGTTTCGAGCAGCGGGAAACCGGCATCGACGCGGCGTAACGCTCGGGCACCACCGGGAACATCGTTTGTCAGGATGCCGTTTTCTGCCTCGACGGCGACCGTCGGCTCAACCGCAGCCTCGTGTTGTGCCGGAAGCAAGTATGTCTGTCGTCCAGTACTGATATCTGCTTCGGGAATCGACTGCAACAAGAACCGTTTGAAACTCGTCGCGCCGAACCACCCATCGCTGATCTCCGCACCGAACTCAGCCTGTAGTTCCCAGGCAAGCGCTGCAAGGTCGACCGGTCGATCAAGATCTGACCAGCGAGCCATTAGGACCGATGCAGCGTCAGCCGCTTGTTCGCTTTGTAGATCGAGAGCGGATGGATCAGCCGATTCAGGTTCCGCAACGGCGGCTTGATCGAGGCGATCAAGCTCGCTGCGAAGGTCTTCGGCAATATCGTCCAGCGTTGCAAATAGGTCGGCCATGCGCTTACTGAGCACCTCGACCAGCGGCGGGAGTTCGCCATCCTTGCTGTAGGTGTCCTCGTGAGTGAGCTCACCCCAGCTGTCCTGAAGCAGTGTTCGGACCTGTAGCTCGATCGTTACCGGCGTGGCGACGCCCTCGAGTCCAATACCGACCTCGAGGTTGACGTGCCAGCCCCGATAGCCGGACTCCTTCGGCTCAAGCACATAGTCGCGCTCCGATGCCGGGTCGAAGCGCAATCCTCTTGCGGAGCTGCCCGCCTGGGGGAGCCCATCAAGTGCCGCCTGAACCATCTCAATATCTCGCAGATTCGTGCATGTGATACGAAGCCCAACGAGGTCGCTCATCGCTGTGGGAACATCGTCGACCGATGTAATCGTGCCCTCACGAAGCAGCCGCTTGAGCTTTCGCCATGCCCGACGCTTCGACTTGACGCGACCAGAGATACGACGAATGCGCGTTCGGTCGCGATCTGAAAATGCATCGTCAAGAGCAGCTTGCAACGAGGCCATCGCCAGCGACAGCGCTGGATCAAGAACTCGCGTTCGGTGTTCGTCGTACCAGGTACCAAAATTGGCGTACCCGATCGAAGCCTTAGTCCCGGGGGCTACCATCGCTTCGATCTTACGGCCTGCTGGTAGGTGCTGGGTTGAGATGAGTCGCTGCAGTGAAAGACGCGCTCCCACGAACCCGTCGTGCGGTAACGCTTGACTCACCTATGCAGCACAACCGGAAGCCGTCGCTGCTAGACACAACGCAGTGGGACAACGACTGATCGCTTCTGACCTTGACGGCACCTTATTTGGACCGAACAGCGTTCCCGAACCTCGCACGGTTGCTGCCGTCAACGCTGCGGTTGACGCTGGGTACATCTTCGCTGCTGTCACGGGCCGAAGCCACTTCAGCGGTGCTGACCGTGTACTCGACAGCGGGACGAACGCCCACTGGTTCATCGGCTCCAACGGCGGCCATCGCATGGAACTATCCAGCCGGACTCTCGAGGAACGGCTGCTATTCAGCGAACACGACGTGCGCACGATGATAGCCGAATTACCACAACAGATCGATGGCATCGGTTTCGGCTTCGAACACGACATCGGTTTCAGCTTTGACGCTGGGTTTCGTGATGTTTTCCCCAGAGCGTTCGATGGCGGCCCGCGCCAAAACACCGCGTCATGGGCACCGGACAACGTCGGCAAAATTTTCGTCAGCCATCCGACGCTCGAGTCGTCTGACCTAATCAAAGCGGCCTCGTTATTGGTTCCCGATGGCACCCATGTCACCACTTCAGGCACGTCGTTCGTCGAACTCACACCACATGGCGGTGATAAGGCGTTAGGGGCCGCTCGGCTGTGTGAAAAGTTGGGTATCGATCCAACCGATGTCGTGGCCTTTGGCGACAACAACAATGACCTGTCAATGCTGGCGTGGGCTGGCCGCGGTATCGCAATGGCAAACGCAACCGCTGCGGCGCTCGCCATCGCCGACGAAGTCACGCTGAGCAACACCGACTATGGCGTGGCCGTTGTTCTCGAGGAACTCGTCCAGCAGTAGCGCTCGCGTATGGCTCGGCTGCATCGGGGCGACAGGACTGGCAACTGCTTAACAGCCGAACAGGCCATATGCAGGCATCGTCTTGAGAGCCAGCAGTCGGTCATCGTCCGCCCCGGTGTGCACCCAAACATCGGGTCGGGCCCCCGACTGATGCCATGCAATGCCATTGCTTTCTCGTCCAATCCGCAACGCTGGTTCGGTTACGCGGTGCGAAGCGACGTATCGTTTCGGTAGAGCTCACCGATCAAGGACTTTCCATGGCTGACGCATTTATCATCGACGCTGTTCGCACCCCGCGAGGCATTGGCAAACAAGGTAAGGGCGGCCTGTCGCATCTGCACCCGCAGCATCTAGGCGCCACCGTCCTGAAGGCCCTCGTTGACCGGAACGGATTCGAAACATCTGACGTCGATGACATCGTCTGGGGTACTAGCTCACAGGTCAGCGAGCAGTCCGGAGACCTGGGACGTATGGCCGCACTCGACGCCGGTTACGACGTCAAGGCCAGCGGCGTCACACTGGACCGCTTCTGTGGATCCGGCATCACGGCTACCACTTTGGCCGGCCACGGGATCATGGCTGGCATGGAGGACCTGTCAATCGGCGGTGGCACTGAGATGATGTCACTGCCAAAGAAGGGTTTGCTCCCAATGGGTGCAAACAACCTCCACCTGCGCGACCTCCACCCGCAGCCGCATCAAGGCGTATGCGCCGATGCCATCGCCACGCTCGAAGGAATCCCTCGCACCGCACTCGATGCCCACGCTGCGGAGTCACAGGCCCGTGCAGCACGGGCGATCGCAGAGGGCCGCTTCGACAAGAGCCTGATCACCGTTTACAACCACGACGGAACCGTTGCGCTCGACCGCGAAGAGTTTCCTCGCCCCGGGACCACGGCCGAATCACTCGCTGCGCTCAAGCCCAGCTTTCCGGCCGTTGCCGACTACCGGCACGAAGACAACCCCACCTTCCGCGAACTCATGGCGCAGAAGTTCCCTGACCTTGAAATCGAACACATGCACCATGCCGGTAATAGTTCCGGTGTGGTCGACGGTGCCGCCGCCATCTTGATGGCCAGCGCCGACTACGCCAAGGCCCACGGACTAAAACCTCGGGCCCGTATTGTGGCTACCGCCAATATGGGCGATGACCCAACTCTCATGTTGAATGCCCCGGTTCCCGCTGCGCTGAAAGTGCTCGCACGAGCTGGTCTAACGGTCGACGACATCGACATCTTCGAGATCAACGAGGCCTTCGCTGTTGTCTCCGAAAAGTTCCAGCGCGATCTCAACCTTGATCGCGACAAGGTGAACGTCAATGGTGGGGCCATGGCACTCGGCCACCCCATCGGGGCAACTGGCGCCATCTTGATTGGCACCGCACTGGACGAGCTCGAACGAAGCGACGGACAATTCGGACTCATCACCATGTGCGCCGGTGGCGGCATGGCTCCCGCCATCATTATCGAACGGGTATAACGCCGGCGTGTGGGTGGAGATCTGTTGCTATCGGCTCTCCACCCGCCACGACGTCTGTAAAGAACCGACGGTGCAGCAACTAGCGACCATGAAGAGTGCACCCGCCACAATTGTTGCAACAAGCCGCAACAAGTTTCGCTTGCTATAACCCGTACCGCGCCGGTTCTGTGCGCAGCCACTCTCCAACCATTTCGCCAATCATGATGGTGCTCAGGTTGATATTTGCCCGGGGGACGGTTGGCATGATGGACGCGTCGGCAACCACCAACTGATCCACGCCATGGCATCGCCCAAACTGGTCGACCACAGCGAGAGGATCCTCAACCGGCCCCATCTTGGCTGTGCCGCATGGGTGGTACCCCGATGCCGATACCCGGCGGGCGACCTGCGCCAGGTCTGCACGGCTACTGCGCGATGGATCAGGGAAGTGAACCTGGTCAATGAACTCGCGTAGTGGCGCCAGTCTGGTTAGAGCAAACGCATCTTGGAGCGCCCGCACATGGCGGGCAACATCGCGTTCGTTCTCGCCGAAGTGAGGCTGAATCGAGGGCATCGAGTCGGGTGCAAGCGACGTCTGACGGACAGCACCGCGCCCATCGACCTGTTCCAGACTTGGCGCGAGCATGAACATGGGTTCACCGCTACGACTACCGGTGCGGGTCATCAGCTCAATGTTGACGTCGAGCGGCGTGTTACTTCCTTCGCTGGTGTAACGACAAATGGTCTGGACGAGTGGTAGGTCCGGGGCGCAAAACTCGGGAAACTTGGGTGACATAACAATGGCCAGCGCAGGATGATCTGACAGGTTTGCGCCGACGCCCTCCATCGTGGCAACTGGTTCAACCCCTAACGAGGCCAACTCGTCGGCGCTACCAATCCCTGACCGGATGAGAACACCAGGAGTATGAACCGCTCCGGATGAGATCACGACGAGCCTGGCGGCGATGTGATCGCCAGCACCGGTTTCGATACCTACCGCTTGTCCGTCTTCAACCAACACGCGGTTGACCAACGTGTCAGGTCGGATTGTCAGGTTGTCGCGGTAGCGCGCAGATGCGAGGTACCCGATCGCAGTTGAGATGCGAAGGCGCCCAAGCTTGTTCATGGCCATTGGGCCCACACCCACTGCATCGGGTGCGTTTACATCAGCGCTTGCCGGGAAACCATGTTCGAGTGCCGCCTCGATAAAGGCAGCTTGTGTTGGCACCAACTCATCTTCGGTCCAGCGGCGAATCGAGATCGGGCCAGCGTCACCGTGATATGGCTCAGCGCCATAATCCAAATCTCGTTCCAACCGATTAAACACCGGCAAGACCTGATCCCACCCCCACGCAGGGTTGCCCAACTGGGCCCACCCGTCGTAGTCCGCTGGAATGCCCCGCAACGCGATCGTCGTGTTCACAGCCGTTGACCCACCCGTGACCCGGCCCCGTGGGAAACGGTCTGACCGATCGCCAAGCGGGTTGTAGCTGAGACCCCAGTCGTGGTCGACATAACTGTTGTCGTGCCCGTTGTGAAGATCTGTCGGCAAGTTAGTTGCGAGCGGATAGTCCGGGCCCGCGTCCAGCAGTAGCACCGAGCGCTGTGGATCCTCACTCGCCCGAGCCGCGATGGCTGCCCCAGCTGCGCCGGCTCCGACCACCACAATGTCCCACGTCTGACCGGCGATGCTGCTCATCACCCCATTCTGGCGGCCGGGAGGCTTCCACGCCAGAAGGACCCGGCTACGTGGGTGACCTACTGTTCAACCATGGCTGATCTCATCATTCGTAATGCGTCGGTGCTCGACGGGACCGGCGCGGCAGCAGTCGAAGCCGACGTCGCCATCACCGGTGACCGAATTACCGCCGTTGGATCTATCTCCGACTCAGCACCGACCGAGATAGATGCAGGTGGCCGAACCCTCGCACCTGGGTTTGTCGACGTGCATACCCACGACGATGGAGCGCTGCTGCGTCATCCAGGTATGGAGTTCAAGTTGAGTCAGGGCTGTACCAGTTTGGTCATCGGCAACTGCGGCTTCAGCGCCATCCCCGCCGTACCTGGCGAGAGCGACAAGAGCGGCCTGATCGGCGTCACCCCAACATGGACCGATCTAGATGGGTTTCGAGCCTCCGTCACCAAAGCCAACCCGGCAGTGAACGCCATGGCCCTCGTTGGCCACAACACAACCCGTTCGCTGGTTATGGGCCTCGAGCGCCGAGTGCCGTCGGATACCGAACTCGACGAGATGCGAAGCTACGTCCGGGCAGCAATGGACCAAGGAGCGTGCGGATTTTCCACCGGTCTGGTCTATGAGCCCGGCCGGTATTGCGAGACCGACGAAATTATCGAGCTGGCCAAGCAGTCAGCCGAGGCGGGTGGAATCTACGCCACCCATATGCGTAACGAAGGCGACCGACTGCTCCAAGCCGTAGACGAGGCAATCCAGGTCGGCACCGCTGCTGATCTGCCTGTGCAGATCTCACATCACAAGTCGGCTGGGCGGCGCAATTGGGGCAAGATCGGCTTGTCGCTCGCCAAGGTCGATCAGGCCAACGCGAAGGGTGCCGACATCACACTCGACGTCTATCCTTACACCGCTGGAAGCGGGCCAATGGCCCAGTACTTCAATCTGGCCAACATCGACCCAGAGCTAGCCGAAGTTATTCGATTCGCAAGCTGTCCTGCATTCCGAGAGTACGAGGGTCGTATGGCAGTCGACGTCGCCGCCGACCTTGGCATGGCCGTCACACAACTCATCCACGATGTCATCAGCGCACCTGAGGGCGACCGCACATTGTGTATCCAGTTCATCATCGACAACGCAGACATCGAAGAAAACCTGCGTCACCCATTGATGATGATTGGCTCTGATGGCATCCCTGATCTGCGGGGCCAGCCTCACCCACGGCTGTTCGGCACTTTCCCCAAAGTGCTTGGTCACTACGTACGCGAGCAGGGCGTCCTCGACTTGCCCGAGGCCGTGCGGCGCATGACCAGTCTTTCGTGTGACCGGTTCGGATTCGTTGACCGGGGGCGGATCGTCGACGGCCAGATCGCCGACCTGGTCTTGTTCGACCCCGAGACCATTGCGGACACAGCGACCTACGACAACCCCCAACAAGAGGCAACGGGCATCGATTTGGTCGTCGTCAATGGCAAGGTCGCGTTGCGCGATGGCACCCATACTGGGGTTGGCGGTGGTCGGCTGCTCCATCATCTGAAGTAGGCATCGCAAGTGCCGGTATCGGCTAAACATATCCCATGGGGATTCTGACCACTGAGTTGTGCCGACGCTTCGGAATCGAACATCCGATCTTTGGCTTCGCCCACGATGTTGCCACCGTCGCTGCAATCACGAACGCTGGAGGGCTCGGCGTCTACGGCGCAACCCGCCGGTTTCCCCATGAGATCGATGATGAACTGGCCGAGATCCGGCGGTTGGTCGGCGACAAGCCTTTCGGTGTCGACCTGGTTTTGCCCGATGGCATGCCTGAGCACAACAGCCGCGAAGCCATCGAGGCTCACATCCCCGACGAACACCGCAACTTCGTCAAAGGCATCGTCGACAAGTACCAAGTGCCTGAACCGAGTGGGCCTGGCATGCGAACTCGTTTCATCCGGTCAAAGGAAATCGAAGAAGCACAACTCGAAGCCGTCATGGCATCGAGCGTCGACCTATTTGCGTGCGGTATCGGTGCCCCCCGCCCTGCCGTCGAAAAGGCCAAGGAACTTGGCAAGACGACTGCCGCTCTGATTGGTAGCCCTCGTCATGTGCGAAGGGCGTTGGCCTCCGGTGTGGACATGGTCGTCGCCCAGGGGGCCGAAGCCGGTGCTCACACTGGCACCATCGGCACCTTCAGTCTGGTCCCCCAGATCGTGGATGCCTGCGGCGGACTCCCGGTGCTGGCGGCGGGTGGTGTCGCCACCGGCCGACACGTGGCGGCATCACTGGCGCTCGGTGCCCAAGCTGTTTGGGCTGGCACTATTTGGCTGACGACTTCCGAACACACCGCACACATGGCCCCGGCGCTGGTCGACAAGCTTCTTGCGGCGTCATCGGCCGACACAGTGATCACTCGTAGCGAGTCCGGCAAAACGTTCCGCCAGATCCGATCGTCGTGGAGCGACGAATGGGAAACAGCCGACGCCCCTGCACCATTAAAAATGCCGTATCAAGATGTGCTAGTGGGCGACCTACTTGGCGCAATCGATGAGCATCAGGTCGAGGCGCTACTGCATTCAGGCGCCGGCCAAGGCATCGGCTACGCCACCAAGATCCGTCCTGTCGCCGAAGTCATGGCCGACCTGATCGCCGAAGCCGAAGCAGTGATCAGTCGCTAAAGAAGCGCCCCACATGCAGGTGTCGAGCCTTGTGCCACTTGCAATGGCTGATCCGGAGAATGCTGGAACGCTGCGCGATCCTTGAAGCGTCTGAAGGCGAGCGGCACTACTGCCAGCGGGCGCGGAGGTCGACCTTTACGACTTTGCCGACGGGGTTGCGAGGCAGCGCGTCGATGGTTTCGAGTCGTTCAGGGAGTTTGTAGCTAGCGATCTTTTGCGCCCGCAGATGGTCAACCACTACCTCGAGCGTAGGTTCGGTGTCTGGCGCGGCAACAACAAACACGCCGACCCGCTCGCCAAGATCATCATCGGGGTAGGCAACAACCGCACACTCGGCCACAGCTTCGTGGGCCGATATGAGGGCCTCTATCTCGGCAGCCGAAACGTTCATACCACCACGGATGATGATGTCTTTGGCGCGATCCACGAATTGATAGAGACGGCGAGGGCCTTTGCTATCAGCGATCTCGAAGATGTCACCAGTGCGGTAATAACCATGCTCGTCGAATTCGCTTCCGTCTGACTGCAGGTAGCCATTGAAAATCGTTGGTCCACCGAATCGGAGTTCACCTTGTCGACCCGACTCGGTGATCTCCTCACCCGTTTCAAGATCCATGAGCCGCGCTTCGATACCCAGCCTCTGAGGCGCAGGGAAGAAGCGGGCGCGCTCGGCCGGATCAGGCACGGTGGCCATAGTCGACAGCATGGCAGCGCCCTCGTTCGAGCCAAACACGTTCACGATCTCGATGCCACGCTCTTGCCAGCCCTCGACCATCCACGGGGCGAGCGGCGCCGACCCGGAACTGATCTTGCGTATGTGTGACATGTCGACAGAGTCGAGCATGGCTTCGTTGCGCAACAGCATGTTCAGTAGCGGCGGAGGAGCGACGGTATAGCTGATGGCCTCACTACTGATCTGCCCGAGAAACACGGGCAGATCGATCGGATGGTGCAGAAACAGTGCGCTACCGGTCTGCAACCAGGGCACGAGCATGCCGCCGATACCGGCCATGTTCACGACCGGGAACGGACACAGGATTCGTTCATCAGCAGTAAGTTCCAATTCGGTCACCTGCGAGTCCGAGCTAGCAAGCCACATACTGTGGGCTCGGGGCACACCCTTTGGCGTACCGGTCGTACCCGAGGTCCAACAGATCGTCGCCACATCACTGGGGTGAGCGATATGTCCAGTAGGCACCGAAGCTGGGCCGTCGGGCAGCGCCAGCACCGTTGCACCGTCGATCGTGGTGGTACCAAAGGTGAACATGGCAGCGTCGAACTCAGCCAGCACACCCATCGATGCAACGAGGAGATCATCGCGATCTGGACGAGCCGCCGTAATCAAATGGCGGGCGCCCGAAGTCCCGAGGCCATGACGTAGCTCGTGTTCTCGGTGCTGAATCGGAAACGGCGTGGCGACCGCACCGATGCGAAAACACGCCATAAGAGATATCGGCAACTCGACCGCGTTTGGTAGCTGGATCGCGACCGCATCGCCGGCATTCACGCCGCCAGCTTGCAGGGCAGACGCCACGCCGTTGACCGCATTGTCGAGATCACCCCAGGTCAAGCGCTGCGGCTCACCGGTGAAAAACGATGCTCGGTTCGGCGCGTCGACAAGCGCTTCACTGTCTGGATGAGCAGCAACTGCTTGCTGGAGAAGTACGTCCAAGGTGGTCATAGCTATGTACCGTATTACGTGCCTCAAATCAACGAGCAGTCCGCATGAGTTTGACGATCGGCTTCGCCACGCCGACAAACTTGTGGAACGAGTCCTTCGAAGCCAAGCGTCAAATCCTTCAGCAACTGGACGATGCCGGTATCGACCAGGTGTACATGGCTGATCACGTGTCATTCCGTGATGGCTCTGGCACAGACGGATTCGTCGAGATTGCCGCCTTGTCACAGTTGCACCCATCGATACGAGTCATGATCAGCGTGTACTTGCTGGCGTTGCGCCATCCGTTGCCGGTTGCTCGCCAGCTTGCAACCATGTCCCAGATCGCACCGGGCCGGTTCACCCTTGGTGTCGGTGTCGGCGGCGAAGACCGACACGAGATCGAAGTGTGCGGCGTCGATCCAAGCACTCGAGGCCGGCGCACAAACGAATCACTCGAAATCATTCGTGGACTTATGAGCGGTGACGCCATCGACTTTTCAGGCGAATTTTTCGAGCTTGATCAGGCGCGTATCAAGCCTGCGATTCCTTCGAACACGCCAATCATTATTGGCGGCCGGTCAAACGCCGCTCTGGCTCGGACCGCCCGATATGGCGATGGGTGGGTCGGAACGTGGTGCTCAGCCCGCCGGTTTGGCGAGGCCGTCGGCATCATTGCTGAAGAAGCCGAGGCGCTCGGCCGCGGCGAAGTCGACTGGCAGCACGGCTACCAACCATGGGTCGGAGTCGCTGCGACAACCGAAAAGGCACGCAACCTGGTGGCGGCCGAAATGGAGTCGTTCTATAAGGTTCCGTTCGCCGCTTTCGAGAAGTACACGCCCTACGGAACCGCTGCCCAGGTGGCCGATTCACTTCGCCCTTACCTAGACGCAGGATGCTCCATGATCAACCTCAAGGTCGTGGCCCAAAGCGACCGGTCAGCAATCGAAGCTGCCTCCGAGATCGCCGACATGTTGCGCAGCTGAAACAACTTGAGACAGTTGCCCAACTTTTGCTGCGAGTTCTTCACCTGCAGGTAACGCAGGCCGGTGGGTCGTTGATGGGACCTCTTGCCCCTGAGGTAGCCGCGAGAAAATCTAGCGAGCAGGATTATAGGCTGGCCGCGACGTCGGGTAGCCCGCGGGGATTCGTTACTGAGCAGTGAGATACCGTGACCCGATGGGTGATTCCTTACCATTCGTCAATGGGCCGATCGAGATCATTGGCTGTCATGCCGAAGGTGAAGTTGGCGATGTCATTGTCGCGGGCGTCGAGCCACCACCCGGCGACACAATTTGGGAACAGCGTTGCTGGATCGACGCCGATCAGCGGCTTCGGAACCATGTGCTCAACGAACCACGCGGCGGCGTGTTCAAACACGTAAACCTGCTCGTTCCTGCCATCGACCCGCTGGCCGACATTGGGTTCATCATCATGGAACCCATGCACTCGCCGCCTATGTCGGGCTCCAACAGCATCTGTGTGGCAACTGTTGTGCTCGAGACCGGGATCATTCCAATGACGGAACCGACCACAACAATCGTGCTCGAAGCGCCCGGCGGCCTGGTCGAAGCAACAGCAACATGCGCGAATGGCAAGGTCGAACGCGTGACTGTGCGCAACGTCCCGGCCTTCGTTGCCGAACAAGACGTGATGCTTGCACTCCCGGGTATCGGCGACGTACGCGTCGACACTGCCTTTGGCGGCGACAGCTTCGTCATGGTCGATGCGGCCGACCTCGACATGGACATCACCCCCGCCAATGGTCGACAGCTCGCCACACTCGGCATGCAGCTCATTGCGTCGGCAAATGAACAACTGACGTTCTCGCATCCCACCACGGACTGGAAGCACTTCTCCTTCAGCCAAATCGCCGGGCCGCTCGAACGCTTGGGCAATGAGCTCCACATGCGCAACACCGTGGTTGTCGAACCGGGCAAGCTCGACCGTTCACCAACAGGCACCGGGGTATCGGCTCGCATGGCACTGCTGCATGCCCAGGGTGTCATGAACGTGGGCGACCAGCTCCACATGCGCTCGGTGATCGATAGCGAGTTCGTAGGCCAGATCGAGTCGACCACCACTGTCGGCGAGCTAGCCGCCATCGTCCCGCTGATCTCCGGCACAGCGTGGCGCACAGGCCGCTTCAGTTTCGAGCTCGACCCGACCGACCCATGGCCACTTGGATACCGAGTCACCGACACATGGGGCGCTGCGTGACTACCCCCGCCGCAACCACCAGGATGAGTTCTCCTAGCCAGCGAAGTCACACAACGCACTAGGTTGAAAAGAGCGTGAGCGGCAAGTTTCGCCCGCCTCGCAACGACGTGACGATTGAGCCGCGCCCAGTGCGGCAGCCACACCCTCCGATTTATGTCGCAAGTCCCCGTCTAGAGTCCGCCACCCGCACAGTGCAGCTCGGACTTGGCATCACCTTGAACGCCCATGTGGATTTTGCACCAAAGAGCCAGGAAACTTTCGATCACCGAACCGTCTATCCATTCCCATTCCAGAAATGGGTATTTTCAAAGCGCTTTGGGTGGTAGTGCTAGAGATCCAAACCAGGAGGGCTAACTTCTGAAGACACTTCCACCCAGCAGGAGAAACGTGATGACTCGGATACTGGACTACAGCGGTCGTGAAGCCGATCGGACAGTGACGGTGGCATCCCTGCGAGCACTAAAGAACCAGGATTCGCACATAGCCCAGGTCACCGCATCTACAGCAGAAGAGGCCGAGGCTGCGGAAAAGGCCGGTGTCGAGATGGTGGTCTGTATGTCCGACTTTGTACCTGCGGTACGCAAGGGTTCGAGCCGGTTGTTCGTGACCTCAGCGATCGACTTCACCGGGGCGGTCACGGTTGACGAGATCCTGGGCGTCGCTCTTGAATCACTGACTGCCGGCGCAGACGCTGTGATCACGGCCCGACGCCTGGAATGTGTTGAACGCCTTGCGGCCGAGGACATCCCCGTCATGGGCCATCTGGGTTTCGTGCCGAAAAAGTCAACCTTGTACGGCGGGATCCGCGGCGTCGGCAAGACAGCCGACGAGGCACTTGATCTTTGGCACAAGTTTCGTCAGCTGGAAGACGCCGGTGCCTTTGCCGTCGAGTGCGAGTTGATCCCTGCAGAGGTCATGTCAGCTATTAACCAACGAACTGGTTTGACGACCATCTCACTCGGGTCTGGCGCGGAAGCTGACGTCATGTTCTTGTTCATGAGCGACATCTGCGGCGAGACCAGTCGCAAGCCTCGCCATGCTCGTGCCTACGGTGACCTGGCAACGCTATACGCCAAGGCCCGGGCGACACGGGTAGAAGCTCTGCACTTGTTCCGACAGGACGTAAGGACGGGCGGGTTCCCTGCAGCATCCGAAACAATCGCTGTCGACCAGGACGAGCTAACAGCCTTCATTGCTGCTCTCGAACGAGAGTCCTAGCAACACGACTGGCCCATACCCATTGGTTGATTGCAGCCGAGCTCGTCACCATGGCATTCCTAAGAATTTCGAACATGTCGTGCCCGTATGCAACGCGTGGGTCTACTGGCTGGCACCTCGTAACTCGTGCTTCTTCACCTTTCCCAGGGCGGTGCGTGGGAGTTCATCGACAACGTACAACCCTTGGGGTTGTTTGAATCTGGCGAGTCGACCTTCGCACCATTCGCTCAAGTCGGCTAGCTCGAGCGTGGCACCATCACTAAGAACGACGACAGCGACTGGGACTTCGCCCCAACGGTCGTCCTTCACGCCAATCACCGCGACTTCACAAATTGCAGGGTGTTCGCCGAGGACCACCTCGAGTTCGGCGGGATAGATATTCTCGCCACCTGAGATCACCACGTCCTTGATGCGATCCGAGATATAGACGAACCCACCCGCAGACCGGTACCCGACATCACCGGTGCGAAACCATCCGCCAGCGGCAAAGGCCTCGTCGGTGGCCTGTGTATTACCCCAGTACCCAGTGAAAATATTTGGACCACGCACCCATAACTCGCCTGGCTCACCATCGGCGACATCGATACCATCAGGGTCTACCAACCGCAGCTGGGTATGGGCCGCAGGCTTGCCGCATGAGCCCAGGTTGTCCGCTGCTTCGTCATAGCGAAGGACCACAGCAGTGGGCCCAGTCTCGGTCGTGCCGTAGACCTGACCGACCGGGATCCCACGCTCAAAGAACGGCTGCATCAGTTCGGCAGGCACAATCGATGACCCGCTATTGATCCCCCGTAGCGACGAGAGGTCTGTGTCAGCAAAGTTCGGCTGCGACGCGACAGCGGCCAGCATGGCGGGCACGAGCAGTGTCTGGGTCGCCTGATACTCAGCAGCCAATGACAAGACTCCAGCCGGGTCAAACCGACGCTGCAGTACCACCTGACCCCCGACGTAAAGCGTCGGCAGGGTCTGGATATTCAATCCGCCAACATGGAACGTGGGCAAGGGCGCGATGATGCAGTCCTCGGCAGTAAGACCCTGGTGATCAATACCATTGAGCACGGCGTAACGAATAGCATCGTGACTCAACATTGCGCCTTTGGCCTGGCCGGTGGTGCCCGAGGTATAGACCATCAGAACCGTCGCCTCGGGATCAGCCGTCGCAGCCGGGGCATTGGCTCCAGCGAAGCGTTCAAACGGCTCGGCATCGAGATCCCGGACGGTCCAAGTTGAAGTGGTCTCAGCAACGAGGCCGTCGAGGCCGTCGGTCGTGAACATGACCAATGGGGTGCAGTCAGCGGCTTGTTGTCCTATCTCAGTGGCGGTCAGCCGATTATTAAATGGCACGAAGATCGCGCCCAGATGAGATGACGCAAACAGCAGGTCGAAGACCTCGACGCGGTTCAGCCCGCAGTAGCCCACGCGATCACCGGGCTCGACCCCCATCGCAACCAGCCCGAGAGCTGTTGACTGTACGCGCTCGACCAGTTCGGTGTAGCTGACAGCGTTTCCCTCAAAGTGGAAGGCAATACGGTCGGTGTCAGCCCAGGGGCGGATCCAATCGAGCAGGCTCATGCCCAAACCCTGGTCATGAAGCCCTGTTTGATGGGCACCTGCTCGGGAAGACAATCGACACGACTCACTGGGCGAGCTTATAGTCGCACGTGATGGCGAAGGAAGAGAAGCACCGTCCTCGTATGCAGCGGCGCACGCCCGTGTGGCCGGCACCCGATGAGGTGCAGGCACTGATGGGTGACGTGTCAGGCAACGAACTGAACGGCTGGAACGAACCTGAGGTTCGTCAACCAACGCCGGTCATGTGGGCCAACCCAGCCAAGCTCGCGCACGGCGATATGCAGATACGGATGACCGAAGAGTTCGTGGCCCATCCCGAGCTCCACGGCGTGCTGCGCATGAGCGATCGTCACGAGCCATTGGCTATCGCCCCGGAGCAAACCCAGCGGTCGAGCCAACAATGGATTGCGGCGCTCACTGAATTTTCGGCCGGCCCTAGTGGTCACGGCGTAGAGCTCGTCGGTGTAACCCAGCCGCAAGCCGAATGGTTCTTCGAAGGCCGTTCCAGTGAGATGCCTTGGATCGTGCTTCTTGCGATCGCGATGGATCATGAACAGCTCGCGACGGCACCCGAGCACACTTCAGCAATCGAGGTGCACAAGCAATACAACCGCGGCACGTCAGCGGCCAGGGCACTCGCCGATTGGTTTCGGAGTCACGGCTTTCGCGCCGAAGGCCATGGCGGCCCAGGTGCCGGCCCGATCCAGATGGTCCCGGCGGCAATCCAGGCTGGCCTCGGCGAACTTGGCAAACACGGTTCAATCATCAACCGCGAGCTCGGTTCATCGTTCCGACTCGCTGCTGTGCTCACCGATGCACCACTAACAGTCAGCGCACCGGACTCGTTTGGCGTCGACGATTTTTGTTTTGGCTGTCGTATCTGCACCGATGCATGCCCGCCTGATGCCATTGCCCCTGACAAGCGACTTGTCCGCGGCATCACCAAATGGGCAGTTGATTTTGATCGCTGTTTGCCGTACTTCGCTGAGAGCTACGGCTGCGGGATCTGTATCGCAGTATGTCCATGGTCAACTCCCGGCGCCGCTCCCCGACTGGCCGAGAACATGCTGCGTAAACAAGAGCGCCGACAGGCCCGTGAATCTGAGTCTGGCTGACCCTCTGGAATCGCTGGTTCGAAACTGCGGTAGCCGCCATCACCTTGATGACCCCGAAGCAGCCACTTTCGAGAGTGCATTCGCCTACTACCTAGGGTGCACGATCTTCGCCGAGACTGCACCGACATCAGTCGTCGCCCTGTCCATGCAGCCGGAAGCCGCACGATCCTGCGCTTGGCCTCACACAATCTTCAGGATTTAGAGTCAACAAATGACTTCGTCGTCGATCGACCGCTTGCCCAGGGATGTTCAGGCCGCACTTGCGGTCGACATGACTATCGACATCACAACAAACGGGCGCCTCAGCGGCGAACTTCGCCGTATAGAAATTTGGTTCCTGAACATCGATGGGTTGATCTACATCACCGGCACGCCCGGGCCCCGAGACTGGTTCGCAAACCTGCTCGCCGACCCGTCACTGATCTTTCACCTGAAGGAGACAACCACCGCTGATCTGCCGGCACAAGCAACGGCCGTGACTGACCCCGACGAGCGCTCGCAGGTGTTCGCTGCTTCGAGTGCAAGCTGGTACCTGCAACAGGGCGACAGCCTGGACTCACTTCTTAACGACGCACCAATGGTCCGACTGCGTTTCGATGGCTAGCCACAATTAGCCAGCGCTACGTTCGGCTGCTGCCACCGTATTGGCCATGAGCAACGCACGGGTCATCGGGCCGACGCCACCGATACGCGGCGACAACCAGCCTGCAACCTCCGCGACCTCGTCGTCAACGTCACTGACAAGCTTGGGGCCTTCGAAGCTCACGCCGGCAGCGACCACAGCTGCGCCTGGCTTCACCATGTCGGCCTTGATCATGCGAGGCGCACCCGCAGCCGCAATCAGGATGTCGGCCTGGCGGGTGTAATGGCCAATGTCATCGACGCCGGTGTGTACAACAGTGACGGCGGCATTGGCCATGTCTCGTTTAAGTGCCATCAGGTTGGCCAGCGGCCGACCAATCGTTAGGCCGCGTCCCACGATCACGACATGCTTGCCCTTGATTGGCACCTCGTAGTGATTCAACAGCAGCTGGATACCCGCCGGGGTGCACGCCACGGGGGCCTCAGTGCCCTGAACAAGCTTGCCAAGATTGACTGGATGCAGGCCATCGGCATCCTTCTCGGGAAGAACACGAATCAGTGCGGCTTCGAAATCTAGACCATTGGGAAAAGGGTACTGAACGATGTAAGCATCGACCGATGGATCCGCGTTAAAGGCATCGATGACCGCATCGATCTCGTACTGCCTAGCCGAGGCTGGCAATCTCACTTCTCGTGAGTTCATGCCCAGCTCTTCAGAATCGCGGTGCTTCATCGACACATAGTTAGCCGATGGGCCATCATCGCCAACGAGTAACGTGCCTAGACCAGGCGTGATGCCTCGGTCGGCCAGTGTCGCGATGCGGATACGGAGGTCGTTCTTGATTTCAGAGGCGACGAGTTCGCCGTCGAGTTTGATCGCAGTCATGAATTTCTTTCGAGTGTTGTCGCCGATGGCAGTCGCCAATAAAAACTACCGCCCTGAATCCACCAATGGATGCCGATCTCGATGGCGAATCGCCATTGATGTGCAAGAGGCATCGCGCCAGTTTTACGATGACTCAAATTAGTAGTTGATCAGCGGTTTGCCGCGCCATCCGCGGACCAGATTACGTGCCCAAGTGCGCACCCATTCGAGCGCTATATAAAACGCCGGGAACGCAAGTAAGACCAGCACGGTCGAGCTGACCAGACCACCCATCAGGGTGAAGCCAAGCGACTCCCAGAATGGATCGGCGAGCGACAGCGGCAACAAGCCCGCGACTGTCGTGAACGTCGTGGCCACAAGTGGGCGGAAGCGACTGGCGACAGCTGAACCAATTGCAGGCCCGATCGACGCACCAGCGCGACGTTCTTGGTTCGCCGCATCAACGAGCAAGATCGTGTTGTTCACCGCCACGCCGATCAACGCGATGAAACCCACCACCGCCAAGAAGCTCAATGGGTTGCCACTCAATGTCAAAGCGCCAAACACTCCAAAGAAACTGAACGGGATAGCCAAGAAGATCAGCATCGACTGCGCTAGCGAGCGGAACTGGATCGTGAGCAGGAGCAGCATCAGCCCCAGAGCGACTAGGCCAGCGACAGCAAGGCCCGCGAAGTCATCCTGGTTGTCTGATTCCAGACCAAAGTCGAAGCCGAGTGCGTCGGCCGAGAGACCTCGACCCTGCAGTGCCTCACCCGGGTATTGGACGGCAAGCAGGTCCTCGGTTGACGTCAAGATCCCAGAGATCCCGCTGTCTTCGTCGTACTTGGCACGCACCTCGATGTACCGGGCGCCATCGGTCCGGGCGATAGAACCATCGGTAGAAATTTGGGTATCGACGATGGTCGCCGTACCGGCGCCTGACAGAACCTCTTGACCCATCAGGTCGGTGGTCAGTTCTTGGGCAAATGCCTGCGCTGCATCGACACTCTCATCGTCAACGCTTATTTGCATCGCAAACGGGAACTCCTCCACAGGCGGGCCATTCTCTAGCTGCCCAACCGTGACGCGGGCGCCCTGGAGCCCCACCAGACGCGCTTCGATTTGTTCAACAAACTCGGGCGATCTAGTCGAACGGCTGCCGATCGGTGTGAGATCAAGGAATGCCTGAATCAACCGTTCGTTGCCCCGCACATACTGCGCTCGAAGCAGTTCCTCACCGAGTACATCGACAACCACTTCGTCAATTTGTGCCGATATCTCTTGAGCTTGCTCAATCGTGGTTCCTGGCGGAAACTCTGCGCTCAGGCTCAGGCCAACCGAGTCCTTACCTTGCGGGAAGATACTGAAGCCAAGCCCGCCAGCCAGGCCGATCCCTGTAGCAATTGTCAGGAACGCAACCAGCGCCATCGCTATGCCTACCAGCCAGCCTTTAGGACCATTACCTGACGGCAATGCTGCTAGCCGGCCAGCCGCATCGGCGATCGACTTCTCTGCTCGAATGATCGGGTTGTTTGGCTTCACGCCTTTGAGTAAGAACAGCCGGCCGACCACAGGGATGAACACGATCGAGAACAGAAATGACAGCAGCAGAGTGATCATCACCGTGGCAGGGATCGGCCGAATGAACTCACCCAGAATGCCACCGATGAACAGCATGGGTGAGAACACCACAACCGTGGTGAGTGTGCCGGCGAACGATGCCGCACCAACTCGATCGATTGCGGACTTGATCACACCAACTGACGTGATGTCTTCGCCAGGATCAGGACCATCGCGATTGGCATCGATCGATTCAGATATTACAATCGCATCATCGACCAGCAGACCCAACGTAAGAATTAGGCCAAACATGGTGATCGTGTTCAGGCTGTAACCAACGGCCCAGAGCCCGACGAGCGAGCCCAGTAGCACGAGCAGCATAAAGCCGGCAGTCAGCACGGCAACCCGCCAACCAATGAGCAGCAGGCTCACTGCCGCTACCGCGAGCAGGCCTGTCAACAGGTTGCGCGTCAGTGACGAAAGTTGTTGCCGGACACCTGTGGCGAAGTCAGCAGTAATCTCCGCCTGGAAACCGTCTGCGAGTGGCGAGTTGCTGTCGTTGAGTTCCTCTTCGACCAGATCCGTGAAGTCGAGGACATCAAGGCTCGAGTCTTCGGCTCGGATGAGACCAATAGCGATTGCGTCGACAAAGTCACCAGGACCGAGGGCTACTCGGGTGAAGCGGGTGAGCCTGGTCTCTTGGTTACCGGTGTCCGGGTCGATTGAGTCGGTGAGCAGGTCACGGACGACTGCTTCAGAAATGTCTCTATGGCCAGCGAGATAGTTGGCTAACGCAGCTGCTTGGGCCTGAAACTCTTCGGGCAAAGCGTTCTCGGGGCCCACCACCGAGACGAGAAGGTCGTAACTGTCGATGAACTTCGCAGCATTGACCGAGCGGTAATCGGCTTGGGCCCCAGGCGGCAGCTCAATATTTAAGGCCGCCAGGCGCTCGGTGCCGATTGAGCTATCGACTCCGCTATCGAACTCGACGAAGACTAAAAAGGAACTCGGCCGGGCCTGAGTCTGTACTTCGAGTACGTCGGGAACATCGGCGAACGCTCGTGCTAAAGGGGTCGTGACTTCGGCGTCGACGGTGTCAGCATCATCGACGAAGTAGGTACCGGTCACGATGGCGATAGGAGTGTCGACAGGAGGGAAACCCTCGCGATCTAGGCCAAAGCCGTACGCCGAAACCCCAGCAATAAGCAACATGACCATGAAGCCAAGGGAGATCTGCCACCGTCGGGTCGCCGAGGTCGCGATAAACGTGATCAACGAGCGGCGCTGTCTCGCAGCCATAACATCTCCTTATACCGTCGCAGATGAGGGGGGTGCGACGTCGTGCACAAGTGCGTGTAGAGACGTTACTCACTTGAAAATTTTCGCAGGCCCTCGTTTGGCAAATTCACCTGAGCCCGATGTCACAGCCTTTGCGCCTCCACCCTCTCACCATCTGTGTCATCACCATCTGTGTCAGACACAAAGGGTTACACCATCTGTGTCTGACACAGATGGTTGACAGACGCAGATGGTGAAAGCCGGACTATCCGTGGGCGTCAGATCCGCTGAGCGTGTTGACAGCGGTTGGGGGTTGAATCCCGTCACGCAGGTCTGCTGAGTCGATCGGGTTACCCCATGTGCTCGTCAGCGGTAACACGCCTGCCCAGCATGGTCCGGCGATGTCGTCGTCGTCATCGATCGGATCCCCATCCCGGATCTTGGCTGATGCTTCGGCGAGCGGAACGGACAGCACCAGCGTCTGCTTGTAGTCGCTTTCGCTGGGCGCCCGGGCCGTGTCCCAAATCAGTGCAAGGTGGTCGTTGATGACCTTCAGAGCATCCGCTTGATCGGCGGGATCGGTGATAGGCGACGCCAGGCCACGGATCACAACCGACCGATAGTTCATGGAGTTGTGCAGTGGGCTGCGAGCCACGACCAGCCCATCAACGATCGTGACGGTGATGCACACATCGATGCCACGGCCGCCACGCAACATTGCGTTTGCGACAGAACCGTGCACCAGAATTTGGTCGCCACGTAGGCCGTACGCCATTGGCAGCACGATCGGTCCGTCTTCGGTGGTCACCCCAACATGGGCGATCATTCCGGCCTGCAGGACAGCACGGATTTCGTCGGGGCTGTAGACGGCGCGATTGGTGCCGCGTTTCATGGTCGTGCGTTGTGAAGCTGGCTCGTGCTCAGTCATAGCGAGATCCTCTCCTCGTGTCGGCCACACGTGGGTTCCGCTCCGGACACAGAGGCGGGGCCATTGAGACCGGCGGAAACAATATACGTGGCCCGAGAGTCGCTGCTCCCCAACGAATGCTCCGTAACACGCGGACGCGAGAATAGGCGGACACTTCTCAGGATGTCAACCATGTTTCAGGTCTGGTTTCCACTATCGAAGTCGATTCTCAATCGCGATAATTAAGCGAAGTTCGACAGCCCAAACCACCGCGAACACGTCACCAAACCGCCCGAATCGACCACACCACCAAGCATCGCCCGGCAGAGCACGGCAATATGGATTCTCCTATCTCAAAGACCGCTTCGCGTGGTTCGCACCCACCCTAGCGATACCCAAATTGAGATTGGGAATACAAGACAGCCAATGCTGCGGAATGTCTAGGCGCTAGGTGACCGGCTCGAAAAGGTTTTGTGGTCTTTTGCAGAATGACCTGAGATAAAACAGCCTTCAGAGCCAAGATGGTGTCTCCCTCGATCCGAAATCACCGACGCCAGCGATCCGCCGACGCCGAGCTGGCACCCTCGTTTGTGGGTTCGGCCAGCGCATCCTGGATCCGATTTAGCCTGGCCCACGCCGATTTCTCAGTGACGTCCCGTCGGGCTGCAACGTCTCGAGCAAAGACTCCACTGGGTTCATCACACAAGTCAACGATGGTGCTCACTCATACACAGACGGCCATTCTCATGGCTTGCAGCACAATGTTTGTGAACACCAAGAATTGGCGACATCAGCTGTTCTCGCGGCATTTCCAGACCCGCCATTCGGACCGGACGTCACTGCCACCCATGAATTTTTGACCCTCAGGATCCTTCGGTTATAGCTACCACGCGCCCCTTTTCGGACCCATCCTGTGGACACTCTGTTGGGCCGTCATTGCCCCACCGAAGCTGTTCTAAAAAGAAAGCCGCATCGGGCTCGGTCTCAAGTCCTGCAGGCGCGCTCGACAAGGTTTCGTTCCCCAACATCGTCACGCTATGCAGGTACTTGGTTTCGCAATTGTCTATTGGCGCACGAATGCGGACAGGTCCCGCGAGCCTGCAACGCCTGTCAGGCTCCCGACCATGGCCTCCGCTAGCGCAGTGGAGTGCTTAAACCCGTGTCCGCTACAGGGTGATGCCAACATGATCTGGTCGGATTCAGGGTGACGATCAATCAAAAAATGATCATCTTTGGTGCTCGTGTACAAACACACCGCGCTGTGGGCAACCGTGGGGTTCACACCCGTCAACCGGGGTGCGACCAGGCGAGAATAGAAATCGTCTACCTCGTGCTGTTTAACCTGGCGATCGACGGTTTTGGCCGTCGTTGTCTCTACGAATTGCTCCCCAAGAAGCTTCAACCCGGGGCGCCCACCCGGGGGGATCGGGAATACCGCGGAGTACTCAGCGATTGTTTGGCCCGGCCAAAGAATGAACGGAAAATGCTCGGCAGCGAAGTCTTCTGGCTCATCAACATGGAACCAAAACACGATTTGGCGAGTGACCGTAACGGCCTGAGCATCGATACCCGGTGCCAGGTCGGAGAACCACGCGCCCGTCGCCACGAGCACGTTTTGAGCCCAATAGTGGGTTTGTTCGGTGTGGACTGTGGCACCTCCATGAGCTGGTTCGATTGCCACCACAGGCGTGTCCGTAACCGTTTTAGCGCCGGAGCCACGGGCTAGATCGAGTTGGAGTTTGACCGCTCGCTCGCACATGACGATGCCGCCAGTTGGCTCAAATCCAATCTTTTCATCACCCTGCAACCGGATTCTGGGCACGTGAGTTCGGACCTGATCCGGGGTTCGGATTTCGAATGGGATCGCGGCCCTCGCTGCGACATCGGCAGTGCGGTCGACGAAGTTTCCCCATCGAGGATCTTGTGTTTTTGTAGGTGGAGTGATGATGTATCCGCCGGGCTGATGCAGCAGTTGCTGGCCCGTTTCCGCCTCCAGATCGCGCCAAATCTGGTGAGATCTACGAACGAACGGGAGGTACTGCGGGCCTTCCCCTACAGCCAGTCGGGTAATCCGACTCTCGGCATGCGACGAACCGAAATTATGTGGTGGGTCGTAGCGATCGATACCCAACACCCGCATGCCAGAACGAGCTGCATGCATCAACGCAGCACTTCCAATTGCACCCAGGCCAACAACGATCAGGTCAAATTGCTCGCCGTGATCAGGACCGGAGTCGAGGCCACGCTGCAGATCATTTGCCACGTTGCGACTATTCGGCTTGGACAATGGCTTGGCTTTCTAGATAGCTGATCGTGGGGTATTTCTGCCGATTCTCACCGTGGTGACACGACGAAAAACACACCATGGGATAGTTAGCGATTGCATTGAAGAAGAACGGAGTCGAATAACCAGACCGGCCTGCGGTCGCGTTGTTTACGAAGTGTCGAGTGCTCAAAAAATGGTCAATCGTCCACCGCTTCAGCAACTCACCCGAGTTCACGACAAAAGCGTTGTCGACTCGTGGCGCCTTGATCCACCGCTGGTAGAAGCTGACCTCTTCGCAACCTTGTCGAAGTTTCGGTGCCGCGGCATGAAGCTCAATGTCTGAGCCGGTGGCGGAGTAGGGCCCAACATCAGCAATCGGGATATCGCCGGCATCGGGATCTGCAGGATTCGAGATGTCCCACGACATCGCTACGCCAAGTAATTCTGGTTCTTTGGCTACCGGATCACAGGTCTCCGATGACGTCATATATTCGATACTAGGACGCTGCTGGGCAACGCCGCACCACCTCTTAGCCGAGTTCCATGCACCAACCGTAGGTTGATCTTGATGAACCCACATCCGCACGAGAACGTGTGATCAATTTCTACGGTCTTCTAGGACACCTCACTCGAAGTCGAAGCGATGTCGGTCGGCTAGGGCTTAATCGACGACATCGGACTTCTCCACCTGGTTGGCTCAGTCGCTGCGGGACAACGACGCACGCAGGTGCTCGACGAGGTCGCTCTGCCCCTCGGCGTGGACTCTGCATCAACACAATTTCTCGGCAAGGCCACCAGGACCGTCAGCAAACCCAATGGCTTGCGGGTTGTTGAGCCCGGCCATGAACTCGAGTTTCTAGACCCTTTTCCCATCGGGCGACTGTGGGGCGTGGGACTGGCTACGGCGCAGCAGCTACAAAATCATGGCATTAGCCATGTGTCAAATATCGTTGCCGCCGGCCTCGATGGGTTCATCGGCCATGCTGGCCTGGTGACCCGCGACGAGCGACGCACTCACCATGCCCATGCTCCCGGACTAGAACCTCATCAGTAAGCGCCGCCATATGAGCGGCCGCAGGACCACAAATATTAATGGTGGCGACGTCTAGAGATCGGCGAGGAAGTCGTCGATCATGGCATCGAGACCAAATGCAGGTTCCCAACCCCACTCGGCTCTGGCGACCGCATCGTCGATGGTCAGGTTGCGGGCCAAGCTGATTGCTGCTGCAGGGTCAACGTCAAACGTGATCTGTGCGCCGGGTACTCGGGATTGCACCGCATCGGCGAGTTCGCCAGCCGTTGGTGTAGGCCGAACACCATCTACTAAGTAGTTCATTGTCTTGATGTCATCGAGCGGCGCCGCCGCCAAATCGATGGCTGCTTTGGCCGCGTCCTTGTAATACAGGATAGGAATAATGGTTTCGGGGCCTGTCCACACGCTGAACGGCTCATTCTTGCCCGCCGCTTCGATCATCCAGCTCGTGTACTGCGCAAGGCTCTTAGTCGTAACGCCGGGGCCGACGATCGAGGGGTACCGAAGGCCACGGAAGTCGAGCCCGTACTTGCCTCGATACCAGGCACCAAGGTTCTCGGCGAACACCTTGGTCACGCCATAGATACTGTTCGGCCGCTGCAAGCTCATGTCATCGACAGGCACGCCTTGGCCGATGTCGCGACCATAAGTACCGATACTGCTAGCGAAGATGATCTGTTCGGTCCCCGCTTGTCTGGCCGCTTCGAACAATGTGATTACGCCCGACACGTTGGACCGCAGCAGACCTTGCGGGTCTGCCTCGCCCGGTCCGGTCAGGGTTGCGCCAAAGTGATAGATCGAATCGGGAGCCGTCGAGGCAATGAGCTGCTCGATGGCGTCGTCGTCACCAAGATCGGCTTGGACCAGTTGCACCTGGTCGACAATGTCGCTGATGCGATCGAAATTGCCCGACCTGTGGGACACAATCACATCGTCTCGGCCTTGAGCGACCAGCATGCGAACGATTTCGGCGCCGATAAACCCGGTGCCACCAGTAATCAGAATGCTCATACGCCTAGTTTCGCAGGCCAGGAGCACCCGCGGGTAAGCCCGGTCCGCTAAGGCGAAACCAAAAAGCCAACCCGCAACCAACCGAGCCTGCCTCTGAAGCCTCACCAGAAATGCGCAACCTGACTCGCCGGCCGACGAACGCGTAGTGTGCGACCAACTCAACTATGCAGAGGGACCCATGAATACTGAGCTCGATCGCGATGCTGTCAAGATGTTCGGCTTCAAGGTTTGGACTTACAAGATGGGCGAGCAGGTCTCACTCATGATCTACCTCGGTGATCATCTTGGCTTGTACAAAACCATGGCAGGTCGCGGCATTGTGACGTCACACCAGATCGCCGATGCGGCCGAGCTACACGAACGGTTCGTTCGTGAATGGCTTCTTGGACAGGCCGCAGCGGGTCTCATTGAACGCCATGACGACGGCCGCTTCGAGCTCACCGAGGTGCAGGCAGCAGTGCTTGCCGACGAACAAGACTCGATCTCTTTCGCTGTTGGTGCATTCCGAGGTGGCGTCGAGACGACAGTGCTCGAAAAGATCGCCGACTCGTTCCGCACCGGCATTGGTGTCACCTACCAGGAACAAGGCCCAAACGCAGCCGCTGGTTTGGCTCGCATGACAGGTCCTTGGTCGCGGCTTGCCCTGACGTCGACGGTACTTCCTGCGTTAGACGGTGTCGTCGCCAAGCTCGACGCGGGGGCGTCGGTCGTCGACGTAGGTTGCGGCGGCGGGGTCATGCTGACGACGTTGGCCCAGGCCTTCCCGAACAGCCAATGCATCGGGTACGACCCCAGCGAGACAGCGATCAACATCGCCCGCAGCAGGGCCGCCGATATGGGTCTCAACAACTGCGAGTTCGTCGTCGCCGGTGGTGAGGACCTGCCCGCCAGTAGCGGCTACGACCTGGTCATCACATTTGATTGCATGCACGACATGGCCTTTCCTAACCGCACTGCGTCGGCAATCCGCAACGCAATTGCCAGTGACGGAACCTGGCTCCTTAAGGACATCCGCTCGACCGGCGACTTCAAAAGGGACAGCCGCAATCCGCTGTTGGCCATGTTCTATGGCTTCTCGGTTGCATCTTGTCTGCAGTCAGCCATGTCAGAGCCTGGGGGCGCTGGCCTGGGCACCCTTGGCCTTCATGCTGGAGCGGCCCAAGCGTTGACCGAGACCGCCGGCTTTGGCCGCTTCATCACCCATGACCTCGACGATGCCGCCAACCTCTACTACGAAGTCCGCGTCTAACCGGGATCGTCGACGTCTAGGGCTCGCACAGTATTCCGGCGATGACAGGCCGAACGCTTGCTAACCGGGGAATTCCGTGTGGTCTGCAGCGATCAGCACCACCACAAGCACGCATGGTTCATCGTAGGGATTGCGCCATGCATGCCGGGTACCGCTCTGCACCACGGTGTCACCTGCGGCTAGTTCCTTAGTCGCTCCGTCGTCTAGCTCGAGCACACATCGACCCGAAATAATGTACTCATAGTCAATGGTGGCCGTCGTATGCATACCAGGGTTCTCGGGCTCCATATGAGCCGCCATACCCGGTAGCTTCTCTTCCATCTCGCCCAGCGCAGCTTCAATGTCCAGGTCTTCGGTGAACACCGCCGAGTCTGGTGCCACGGTGAAAATGCCGAAACGAAAGCCATTCTGACCAGGGAAGTAAGCTGGCGTGCTCGGACGGCCACCATCATCGGGATAGCTCATGCGCCCGTCACTCCCCCAGAGCTGGAAAAACTCTGCACCTGGCACCAACGCCAGCGTTGTTGGTTCGATCACCTGGTCGCTGGCAAACACGGCCTTGCCGTTCTCATCGTGTCCGGTCACTACGCGTCTGATTCCCATGGCCTCAGAGTAGACGAGCGACAAACCACAGGTCACGGGTCGCGAGTTAGGGTGGCACATGGCTCGACCTGACCTGATTTCAACCCTGACTATCGCCGAGCGAGTCGGTGACCTGGTTCGAATCCCCAGTGTGAACCCGCTTCAGGCGGGGCCAACATCGGGCGACGATGGCGAGGTTGCGCTAAGCACATGGCTGGCAGAAAGAGCCGCCGACCTTGGTGCCGACGTCACGGTCGACGACATCGTCGACGGCCGCAACAACGTGTACGCCCGCTTCCAGGGTCAGACCGACCGAGTGGTCACTGTCGACGTTCACTTAGACACCGTGGGCGTCGAGCACATGACCGACCCCGCCTTCGATGGTCGCATCGAAGACGGACGCGTCTACGGCCGAGGTTCGGTCGACACCAAGGCAAGCCTGGCCATTGTTCTCAGCGTTCTCGAAGAAATGCGTGCCGCCGGCGAGCAACCAGTGCCCACATTGAACGTTGTTGGCACAGTGGCCGAAGAGATGGGGGGCCTAGTCGGCGCCGCTGGCTACCGCGATTGGCTCCAAAAACATGGCAGTCGGATCGACCAAATGATCGTGGCAGAACCAACTATGTGTGCACCAGTCCACGGGCATAAGGGCGGCGTTGGTCTCGAGGTCACGGTGCATGGCCACGCAGCGCACTCGTCAAAGCCACACCTCGGGCAGAACGCCATCAGCGGTGCCGCTCGCATCATCGCAGCGATCGACGCTGAACAAGAGCGGCTCGATTCCATTCCTCCACCAACCGCTGTGGGCAATGGATCAGTTGCGGTGCTTGAGGTCAATGGCGGTGTGGCTCGCAACATCATTCCACCGCACTGCGATTTGTTCGCAGGGCGGCGTTGCGCCCCGGGCGAAGACCCCGAACTGATCTTCGAACAGCTGAGTGAATTAATGCGTCAGGCGGCACATCCGCTGAAGACCGACATCACCTTGGCCAACGGATTCGCCGCAGCCGCTTTCTATCAAGATCCTGATTCTGCACTTGTTCAGATGCTCGCCGGTTTAGCCAAGACCGAACCCGATGTTGCGTCCTATGGCAGCAATGCGCTGCAGTACGCCGAGGTTGCCTCCGAGATCGTGGTGTTCGGGCCGGGCTCGATCGACCAAGCGCACCAGGCGATCGAATGGATCGACATCGCCGAGATCGACAAGGCCGCCGCCATCTACCGCACACTTTTGCGGACCTGATCATGACGATCCTGATCACAGAAACATCGGCTCTCACACTCGCCGAACGAGTCGGCGACCTGGTGCGTATCCCCAGTGTCAACCCCCTTCAGGCCGGACCAAAATCGGGCAGTGACGGCGAACGAGACATCTCAGCATGGCTCGCCGACCAGGCCGATCAACTCGGCGCGCAGGTCACGGTCGACGACATCATCGACGGACGCAACAACGTCTACGCCCGCTTCCAGGGTCAGACCGACCGAGTGGTCACTATCGATGTGCACCTCGACACCGTGGGCGTCGAGCACATGACCGACCCTGCATTCGACGGCCGGATCGAAGACGGACGCGTCTACGGCCGAGGTTCGGTCGACACCAAGGCCACGCTCGCCATCGTGCTGAGCGTGTTGGATGAGATGCGTTCAGCTGGCGAGCGTCCGATGCCGACAGTAAACGTCGTGGGCACGATCAGCGAAGAAATGGGTGGTCTGATTGGGGCCGCTGGTTACCGAGATTGGCTGCAGTCCAACGGCGACCATGTCGATCAAATGATCGTGGCCGAACCAACCATGTGCGCACCCGTGCATGGACATAAGGGCGGTATGGGACTCGAGATCACGGTGCACGGCCACGCTGCTCATTCCTCTAAACCACATCTCGGTCAGAACGCCATCAGCGGCGCAGCCCGCATCATGGCTGCCGTCGAGGCCGAACACGACGCACTGCAGATTCCCGAGCCGATGACTGCGGTCGGCAATGGATCACTCTCGGTAACCGAAATCTCAGGTGGCGTGGCTCGCAACATCATCCCGCCGCATTGCCATGTCTATGCAGGTCGGCGCATGGCCCCTGGCGAAGACCCGGACCAGGTCTTCGAACATCTCAGCGACGTCGTCCGGTCCGCGGCTCACCCGCTTCAGACCGAGATAGTTCTCGCCAATGGTTCCGCTAGTGCTGGCTTCTATCAGGATCCGAACTCGCCTTTAGTTCAAAGCCTTGCTGCCCTGGCCGGATGCAGCCCCGACGTAGCCAGCTATGGCAGCAACGCTCTGCGCTACGACACAGTTGCGTCTGAAATCGTAATCTTCGGTCCTGGGTCGATAGACCAAGCGCATCAGGCGATCGAATGGATCGACATCGCTGAGCTCGACAAGGCCGCCGCCATCTATCGCGCCTGGCTTCGGGCCGGCTGAACGGCTCTATAGATCATGACGCGGACATGGTCGTGGTTAGCTGTGGACCAGCCGGGGTCATGGCTGCTATACGCTGCGCGCAGCAGGGGCTGCGGATTATCACTCTCGTCGGCGCTGGGCGTTCCAGATCAAGCCTTGCGAGACCCGTGAGCATGCGCTTGGACCTGGAGTCCTCGAAGCGCTGCTAGGTGAATGGGGACCCCAGATTAGTTGCAGGTCGACCGAGTTACTTCCCACCGGTTTCGTAGCATCGCCACCGATCGGTTCAGCAGCGGACCCGTTTTTCTTGCGGGCGTCGCAGCCCATCGGATGCCACCATTCAACGGTCAAGGCATGTGCAGCGGCATGAACGATGCCGAAAACTTGGCGTGGAAGTTCCCTCCTGTTGCACATGGCATTGCCACACCCGATCTGCTCGCGATCTCTGCCGCAGAGTTGCGATTCCTTCACCGTGGGCAACGCCTGGACGTTGCTCACCCGCCCCGACGCACCCACTGAAATTCTCGAAACCACCCACGGACTAAGGTCAAACGCATCGCTCAATAACCGTGTTGGTGCTCAACCAAGCCACAGCGATACAAAGGTGACGCAGATGACTTCGCAACCCCCCACGATCAACGCCGAAGTCGTCCAAGTGGCCGATAACGCCTATGCCTATGTGCAGGACGACGGCAGCTGGTTCATCAATAATACCGGCTTCGTTATCGGCCCTGATGGCGTCATCCTGATCGATACCTCGTCGACCGAGGCTCGAACCCGAGCGTTCTTAGACGCCGTCGCCGAGATTACAGATGCGCCCATTCATGCCGTGGTCAACACCCATCATCATGGCGACCACACCCATGGCAACTACCTAACCGCGCCTGCACCAATCATTAGCCACCGCCTATGTAAGGACATCGTCGAAAAAGCCGGCATCGACCACTACCCCACCGCATTTGAGCAGCCCAACTGGGGCAATCTGGAACTGCGAGCGCCCACGATTACGTTCAAGACACGTATGGACCTCTGGGCCGGTGACACCATTGTCGAGCTGCACACCATGGGCGACGTTGCGCACACGACGAACGACGTTGTTGCTTGGCTACCAACAGAAGGCGTGCTCTACACGGGTGATCTGGTTTTTCATGGCGGCACGCCGTTTGTCCTCATGGGTTCGGTGCAGGGCAGCATCGATGCCCTCGACGTCTTGCGGGGCTTTGGCGCCGAGACCGTCGTCCCTGGTCATGGCAAGGTCACCGGGCCACAGGTCTTCGATGACATCGAGCGATATTTGAGCATGATCCTAGATGTTGCAACAGCCGCCCATTCTGCTGGGAAGACGCCGCTTGATGCTGCTCGCGGTGTCGAGTTGGGCGACTTCGCATCACTAACCGACAGCGAGCGACTGGTCGGCAATCTCTACCGAGCCATGGCTGAAATCGACGGCCCCGAAGCCAACGCCAACATGTCGATCGCCGCCGCCATTGGCGATATGATCACCTTCCACGGCGGCCCGCTTCTCCCGTGCAGCGCCTAACCCTGCGCCACACGGAGCCTGCGGCCGTCGAGGCTTCACCCAACTAAACACGACAGTTACCCGGCGATCGTTGGCCTAGAGGGATTGTTAATCCGCAGAACTCGGCGAAGGTTCCGGCGAGGTGCACGGTGACCATGGCGACAACGAAGTACTGGCTACTGCAGCTCTTGAGATGCCACCAAGGTGTGAACGGTGCCTTCGGGGTTGACTTCGCTCTTCCACAGGTCGATCTTGTCGGCATGCCAGGTCGTTGAGATCAGGGCACCGAGGACCGACACCATTGACGGGTCACGCAGCGGGCGGCCCTTGAGTCGAGCGAGCGTGAGATGGCCGAGGAACTCGCGGTCGGTCGCCTCGCCGATGTCACCATAGGCATCATCAACCGCCGCTGCGGTTGTGTCCAGGCCCATGGCCGGAATGATCACGACGCGGCTACCGAGCATTGAAACGTCGGGGCCAAGAGTTACATCAGCCGCCGGAGCCTGCAACGATTCGAGGGCTTCGAGCGCCTCGTGGCGTTCACAGGCACCCAAAAACCGCAGCGTGATGTGCCACTGCTTACGTTTGGTGTAGCGCACGCCGCGCAACGGACGAGTCGGAAGATCAGAGATAATGTCGATGACTTCGGGTGGCGGGGTCACCGCCAGGAACATGTGCTCGGTTGTCATGAGCGGCCAAAAATTCGAGACAAGAGGCCACCGCTTCGTTTGACTGACTTGTCGGCACTGCGGCACGCACATCGGTCCTTGACCGCAACATCGCCCAGGATCTGCTCGACGTGAGCACCGCACCCAGACCAAGATGGCTTATCGCAAGTTCCGCACGTGATTCGTCGACACATAGGCACGACGGTATCCACCTTGCCGCAGACCCGAACCCTTGAAGCTTCTTGCTACAGAGGCCTAGGCCGACAAACGGGTATCTCGGCACATTGACGAGCGCGACGGCCGACGCCGGCATGACTATTCAATTGCTCTAGGGCGGCCATGACCTCCTGCTTGTCATTGTCCCCAGCAACGCCCAACGCGCCGCTCCTTAGGCGGTCAGCGACACGTGGGCGCACGAACGTTTGCAGCTGCTACTTCTCCTGAGGCCCTGTTGTCTCGTACGATCGGGTTATGGATGCGATCTGCGATGACCTGCAAGCTGAACACGCCGCCCTCGACGCGGTGGTGGCCGATATCTCCGAGGGGATGTGGACTACAGCTACCCCTGCCGAAGGATGGGATGTAAAGGACACGATCGTCCACCTAATCCAGGCCGACGTAGCAGCACGCCTAGCGGTCGACGACCCCGATGGCTTTGTTGATGCAAAGGCCAAGATCATCAGCGGCGCTGGACTCGAGTTCTTCGCAAGCACCAATGACCGATCTGGCAGCGAAATTCTTACCTTGTGGCGGGATGAACGAGCAAAGATGCTCACGGCATTCCGGAGCCGTGGCCCCAAGGACCGTATTCCATGGTTCGGGCCTGATATGAGCACACTGAGCTTCGCAACAGCCCGACTGATGGAGACCTGGTCCCATGGCCAAGACATTGCTGACACCGTGGGGTCGCCCTGGGCAGCGACCGACCGGCTGCGCCATGTCTGCCATATTGGCGTGACCACTCGCGGATGGAGCTACAAGGTCCGCAGTATGGAATACCCAGGTGGCGATGTGCACCTCGCGTTAACCGCACCATCTGGTGAAATATGGACGTGGGGGCCCGAGGATGCCACAGACCGCATCATTGGCTCGGCCGAAGAATTCGCCCTGGTTGCAACACAGCGACGCCAGCCATCGAGCACATCGCTTGTTACCCAAGGCGACTTGGCGGCAGAATGGCTGAGCATTGCGCAGGCATTTGCGGGCGAACCAACATTGCCCGCTGCACGGTAAGTATTCCCGCACACTGCCCGTAGTTTGCCGGCCAGGGGGGCATAGCTGGCACCGTTCGTTATGGCTGACACTCCACCGCAACCGCCTGGTTGGCCGTTCAACCAAGGCCCGGGAGCGCTTCCCACACCACCCAGCGTTCCAGTGCCCCAACAACCAGCAACGCCAACACCTGCGGATGGACCTCAATTTCAACCACCACCGCAGCCAGCTGGCGGGCCCAGCCAACCACCGCCTCCACCAGGTGGGGATCCCCAAGGTGCACCAGCAAAGAAGTCCAAGCGACCTCTTTGGATCACATTGGGTCTCATCTTTGGCGCACTCGTGCTCGGAGTCGGGTCGTGCACTGTCTGGTTCGTCAGCACAGTCAAGGCGCCAGTCGACAAGTCGAACGAATTTCTTGCAGCGATCGGCAGCGGCGACTACGCCGGCGCCGTTGCTTTGTCCGATCCCGGATGCAACCAGGGAATGTCAACCCCAGGTCCTACCGCCGCCTTCCAGGGCGCCGATATTATTTACAACCTGAACGACTCATCGATCACGGACAGTAACGCGACCATCTCCGGAAGCTTCGCGATGGTGGGCCAGGACGTCAGCACAATCCAAATATTCCTGCTCAATAACGACGGTTGGAAAGTCTGCGGATTCAACGCAAAATAACTCATCCGCGTTCTAGCGTCCTAGCCAGTTCTTTCTGACAACACGTTCGAGCACGGCACCCGGGAATAACCCCTGATAATGACGCCACCACCTACTTGTTGACCGCACCAGCGTGAATGCAACCGCTCTCCGGCTGAGGCCCGCCGCCAGCAGTTCGCCTTGGGTGCCATAGCCGAATCCGGTGATGCTCAATCTGTCGTCGTAGTTGGTTGGCCCCGTGGGTCGCGCTGCCATCATCTCGCGTTAACTCGCCATTGCATATGTGGTCTCCACCGTTGGTGCAACCACCAAAATTTCGACAGCGCAGAGCCCGAGGTCGACGGCACCGTCGGAATAGTCACCGTCGTCGCCGTGCACGAACCACATCCCAATTGTTGCTTCTCCTTCGGAAGCAATAATTGGGCCGTTAGGTGTCCTGGGCCAATGGCGGGCGGGTCAACGATGAACCGCTGCTGGTAGCGAATGGGCCATCGCTATCGACCAGCGTTGCCGACGCGATCGACAGACCGTCCGCTTGCAACTGCTGAGAGACTTCGATACCAACCCAATCGCCTACGGGGTAACGCGCAAAGAACATGGTGTAGTCGGCATTGATATAGAACAGCCCCTGGTCGCTGCTGTTGGCAAGTGGACAGGCAATATCGCCAGTCACCGCCGAGCGCACCAGCGGGCTCATGGTTTCGCCTGCTATGAGCGGCACGGTCTCATTCGTCCAGACACGAGATTGCACTGCACTCTCGAAGCCACCCTGAGCGACCCGGAACAACCATCCGTCATCGTCGGCTGCGCCGGTGCTGTCTGACGGCGGCTGCATCGATTCAGGGTCGGGCCATGATTCGACAACCGGCCGCCAAATAGTACCCGGCGGTTCTTCGCTGGTCGCCAGCACGACCGCTGTCACCCGTGCGACCTGATGACCGTCGCATTCCATCAACGCGTCGACCACTCGGACACGGCGCCCCATCCGGACCGTCGACGTGAGGATCTGGACTGGCTTCATGGCGGCGGGCCGGAACAGGTCGACCGTCAACCGGCTGACGCGCCAGCCATCTTCTACGAACTCGTTTTCGATAGCTCGCGCCGCAACTCCACCCAGCAGCCGACCGTGCAACATCTCGGTCGCCCACGGGCTGTGCGCTCGTGGGTCGGGCACGAGTCGTGTGCCATCGAGCGTGAAATAACCAGCGTTCATTGCGATTGGTCTAGCAGCTAGTTCGTTGCATGAGCGAAACCCTGGTCGGGATCTGCCGAACCCAACAATCAAAGTTCCATGCAGCTCTAATCAGGCCACGCTCTAATCAGGCCATGCGTTGTACTGGTCATAGCGGCGTATCAACCACGACTTGGTTGAGCCCCTCGTTCTTGGCGTCGTAAAGACACCGGTCGTCCCGGGCGCGCCATCACTCGGCCGCAGACGAGAGGGAGCCTGCGGTTATCAACGACATACCTTCAGCCTGACCAGGCTGGCATCTGAATGCGTTTGCCTGCCAGGCCATGATGCTGTGCCATCAACACACGACTGCCACATCCGGGCTTCGTTCCAGAAGCTGCCACGGACTTGCCCTAACTACTTGGCACGAGAAGGGCGCGGCACGTCACTGATATGGGTGGCTAGTTTGGGGATTATGTGGACTTCCATCTACTTGTTGTGTAATTACAACTTGTCAGCCTCAAAGGATTAGTTCGTGCACGTCGTGGCCTCCGATCGTGCCATCGCGTGGCAACAGCAAGTGAACAACGCCGGCCGATCCATGACAGGCGACCATCCGAACGCGGGCTGGTTCTGCACTACGTCCACCGACACTGCCATCAAGATGGCGGCCAGACACACAAGCAAAGAAGCTCTGCGCTCAACGCACAAGGAAGTCTCCGAAAAATGACCTCACCAACACTGCTGCTCATCCACGGTCTAGGCGCCACCAACGGCGTGTGGGCTGATCTGCTTGACGAACTCGATTGGCCCGGCCAAGTGATCAATGCCGAACTTCCTGGTCATGGCAAGGCAGGAGCCCAGCAGGACTACACCGTTGGAGCCATGGCTTCGGCCGTCGGCGGTCAGTGTAAAAACGGCGAGCCTGTCGTCGCCGTGGGTCACTCCCTCGGTGGTGCAGTAGCGCTGTGTTTAGCGTCCAACTTCTTTCGCCCAGTGGTCACTGCCACAGTCGGAATCGGTATCAAGCTCGCGTGGACCGACGCCGACATCGAAGCCATGGCCAAGGTTTCAGCTAAGGGCGTACGGTGGTTCGCGACCCGTGACGAGGCAGTCGAACGATTCCTTCTGCAATCTGGTTTGCGGGGCGTGGCCGGCGGCGACCACCTAGCGGTTACCAACGCCGTCACAGAGGTCGGCGGACAATGGCGAGTCGCACAAGACCCGGACACGTTCGCACAACGGCCCGTTGACGCCGCCAGCCTGGTCAACGCTGCGGTACGGCCGGTAATCCTTGGGGCGGGCGAACTCGACGCCATGGTCACCTACGCCGACATGGCCGCATGCGTTGGTGAACCTCGGATCGCAGCTGGCTGCGGGCACAATGTGCAGGTCGAAAACCCAACCTGGGTCGCTTCGTTGATCAACGAAGCCGTCAACCAATGAGCGCCCACGCCGGGCTGGTGTCCTCCTTCGAACTACAGCCCGATTCAACGAACGGGATGTAGCCTGACGTCACAACCCAGCGTGACGAGGAAGCCCCCCGACGATGCCAACCGCATTTATCACCGGCGTGTCCGGCCAAGACGGCAGTTACCTAGCTGAGTTTTTGCTAGCCAAGGGTTACCAGGTCCACGGACTTATTCGCCGATCGTCGTCGATTAACACCTCGCGTCTGGACGACTTCTACCGCGGCCGCGAAGATCGCCACCCCAACTTCTTCCTCCATTACGGCGACCTGGCCGACAGCTCTGGGCTCGCTCGACTGGTGCGCGAGATCCAGCCCGACGAGGTTTACAACTTGGCGGCACAGTCACACGTCAAGGTCAGCTTCGAAATGCCCGAGTTCACCGCCGATGTGACTGGCACTGGTGCGCTGCGCCTGCTCGAAGCCATCCGTATGAATTCGAGCAGCACCCGCTTCTACCAGGCGTCGTCATCAGAGATGTTCGGCGCATCACCACCGCCGCAGAGCGAGAAGACCCCGTTCCACCCACGCAGCCCCTACTCGTGTGCCAAGGCATTCGCTCACATGTTGTGCGTTAACTACCGTGAGAGCTACGACATGTTCGCCGTCAGCGGCATCTTGTTTAACCATGAGAGCCCACGACGAGGCGAGACCTTCGTTACTCGCAAAATCACCCAAGCCGCCGCCAACATCAAGGCCGGCAAACAAGACCTTCTCTATCTGGGCAACCTCGACGCCAAGCGCGATTGGGGTTATGCCGGCGACTACGTCGAAGCCATGTGGCTAATGCTGCAGCAGGACGAGCCCAAGGATTACGTAATCGGCACTGGCGAAGCACACAGTGTGCGCGAGTTCTGCGATGCGGCCTTTCGCCATCTCGACCTCAACTGGGAAGATTATGTGCGCTACGACGAGCGCTACGAGCGTCCCGCCGAAGTCGACTACTTGCTTGGTGACCCGACTCTGGCCCGAGAAGAGCTTGGTTGGGCACCCAAGGTCAGCTTCGAGCAACTTGTGGCCATGATGGTCGACAGCGACCTGGCGGCCATCACCGACTAACTGCTCACCAAGTGATCTCCCTTGATCCACGGCCAGCCGAGCATGGCAGGCCTGCAAGCGTTAGGTAAGCGAGCGGTGAAGCCTATTTCAGGAACCTGTTACAGCTTGTAGCGGTACACGTTGGTCTCGCGCTGGTCAAAACCGATGCGCTGATACAGCCGGTTTGCAGTTTCGCGGCTTGGCCGGCTGGTCAGGTCAACCGTCGTTGCTCCGGCCTCACGAGCATGGTCGAGTGCAACCCGATTCAACTTGTCTCCAATACCGCGACCGCGAACAGCCGCATCGACCACAACATCTTCGATCCATGCCCGGTAACCCGTGGGAATGCGGAACATAGCCAGCGTCAACGACCCAACAATGCGGCGGGAATCGCGTTCGTCGCGTGCGACCAACAGGACCGAATCAGGTGCGTCAACAATCGCCTGTAGGTCCTGCGCTGACGGTGGTGGATTCGACGAAGACAGCTGCGGAATCAGCAACTCAAAAGCGGCGACCAACTCATCGTCGACCACAGCGACTACTTCGATACAAACATCGTCCTCTGACACCCGTGCAGCCTAGAAGAACCGGCCGATCCGGCAGGTGTTGCTGCTGCGATTACACGGTTGCAGATGCCCCCATCACAGATAGTCTGAGCACGTGACAGAGCAACGGGGCGGGTCGCAGAACACGCATTTGGACTGGTACGAGCGTCGTTCGGCGCAAGACCCAGTCATGGTTTTAGCGTTCTCTGGTTGGAACGATGCCGGCAACGCCGCATCCTCAGCTGCTGAGTACCTGGAACAGACATGGGGCGCGGCTCCATTCGCAACCATCGACGCTGAAGAGTTCTTCGATTTCACCGCAATCCGGCCATCGATTGAGTTGACACAAACCGGCGAGCGTCGTATCTCGTGGCCTTCAACCACCTTCACCATCGCCGAAGGCGCACTCGAAGGACGAGACCTGATCATTGTTCGTGGCACTGAACCACAACTGAAGTGGCGCACGTTTACTGAAACAATCCTCACTATCGCTCAGGAAATGGGCGTGACGACGATGGTGAGCTTCGGTGCGCTTCTCGCCGATGTTCCGCACACCCGCCCGACCGTCGTCTACACGTCATCCTCGGGTGGCGTACCTGAATTCGAAGAGCTCGAGACGTCGACCTACGAGGGCCCAACTGGCATAATCGGTGTCATCCACTCTGCCTGCAGCGTTGCTGGCATCCCCTACGCATCGTTGTGGGCCACGGTCCCCACTTATGTACCGGGCGCGGTTTCGTCTAAGGCGGCACTGGCATTGCTCAAGCGTCTGCGCGATCTACTCGGTGCAGAATTCGAAACCGATGAGTTGCAACGCGACAGTCTTGAGTACGTTCGCCAGGTCGATGCCTATGTCGAAGAAGATCCCGAGACCGTCAGCTTCATCGCCGAACTCGAGCGCCACTACGACGCTAACCATGATGCATCACCCGAAAAACTCGTCGCCGAAGTCGAGCAGTTTCTCCGCCAACGCGGCGACCACTAGCCAAATCTCCTAGCCAAACGGCGTCGTTCGTCGTCAAAGCAACATCGTGTGATTTGCCACATATTGTGCGGTGGAGTACTTCGCTACGTAAGGTCCTCGGCATGGACGCACGCACGGCCAAACTTTGGGCAGCACAAGACCGTCATGTTGGCGACCGCCAGCGGTTGTTTGAGACGGTGTCACGGTCGATCGATGCCAACAAGGTGCTTTACCCGGGCTGCTACGTCGACATTTCACCATCAATGATCTTTGACGACGTCACCTATGTCGACAACGACAAACAATTCCCAAAGTTCTTCGACGACGAAGACGGTGTGCGCGAGATCATCGACGCCCAGCGCGACACCAAAACCAGATACAAGTTTCGGTCGATTCACACTGACTACACCTCTGGTCTCGAGATCCGAGATCGGTCAGTAGACCTGCTGGTTTCGCTCTACGCCGGGTTCGTTTCCGAGCATTGCACCCGGCACCTGAAGGTCGGCGGATCGCTGCTAGTAAACGCTAGTCATGGTGACGCATCAATGGCATCAATCGACGCTCGATACGAGCTCACCGGTGTGCTCACGTCGCGCGATAACAACTACATCTTTGCGACCACGAACCTGGCTAGTTACTTCATGCCAAAGAAGGACGAAGACGTCACGATTGAGCGCTTGCATGAGCTCGGACGAGGCATCCCCTACAAGAAGTCAGCGTTCGCCTACCTCTTCACCCGCACCAGCTAAACCACATCAGTCAGTGGCAGCAAGCTGGGCATTGATCCACTCGATCACTGACGCAACAATGTCGCTGCCTTCAGGTTCGTTGAAGATCTCGTGACGCAGGTTCGGCAGTACGCGACGCTCTACACCGGGTAGGCCCTCGAGAACCTCCGACGCGGCCGTGGGCACCAACTCGTCGTCGCCGCCATGCAGACACAACGTGGGGATAGCAAGCTCGTCAATCCGTGCCACGGTTGATGCCATAGTGGACATCAGGTGAGCCAGCAGATTGGCACTACCACCAGCCTTTATGAGCGGGTCGGCGGTATAGGCCTTGCCAACTTCAGGATCTCTTGACAGGACCTCAGTTTCGAACGGTGGACCTACGAAAAGCTTCGGTGACAATTGTGCAAGCTTGCTAACTGCGGTGATCTGCCAACCCGGCAGGTCGGTGCCAAGAGCGGGGGCGCTAAGCACCAGCAAGTCAGGTGCGACCCGATCGCTGATCCCATACGAAGTCGACACCAAGCCGCCCATCGAATGTCCGAGCAAGATCACGGGGATACCAAAAGCACGCATCTGGGTGATCTGGTCTTCAACATCGTCGAGAAACCCGTCGAAGGTTTCGACATGACCTTTGGGTCCTTCGGTCGTGCCGTGGCCTCGCTGGTCAATGCTGATCGCTCCAATTCCCGCGGCCGCAAACTGTGCGCCGACCTGTTCGTAGCGGCCCGAGTGCTCGGCAATACCGTGAATAAGCAACACCAGCGCTCGAGGTGGGCCGTCGGTCAGCCACTGGCGGCGAGTTTGCCGATTACCTTTTCGGTTGGCCCCATAGTCGATCAAGCTCGCAGCACTCATAGCCAAAGCATAGGCACTCAACAAACACCCCTGGCCTGGTCGCTTTAACAGTGAAAGGAGGCGCTGAAACCGAAGGGCACTCGTTGAGCCAACTTGATCGTTGCCACCGGGCTTGACTCCAGGTAGGTGGCATCAAAGATCACGGGTCGGCCGCTGATAGGAGCGAGAGTCCTGCACCCTTGGTTGGGCACTAGTCGCGGTAGTTGCCATCAGCTATCGGGTTCACCGCTTGCAAGAAACAACGCCGGACGCCGGTTATTGTCCTCTGGCAGCAGCGTCAGTCATCGAGTACCACGCCGAGCGCTGCCATCTGCGCAACGACGTCGGGAAAGGTCGGCTGGAACGCAACAACGAAGTCCTCGGCGGTGGCGATCCTGTGCGCGTTCTGCGCCACGTACCGAGCAAGGGCACAGTCGACATCGGCCTGTGCTCCCAGCAGCTGCAGGGCGAAGCCCGTCTGGGCATAGACAGACCGGTAGTAGATGTCAGATCGAGATTCCCAGAACGTCATCGGTTGCGTAGCGTTGCCAACGCCAGCGGCCGGGACCTCAAACACATTCGGAGCTGTGCCTTCAAAGGTGAACTCGGCATAACTAGTCAGGCCCTCATCTAGCCAGGGAGCAGCTCCCTGGTTATTGCCCACGAGCGAGTAGAAGAACATGTGGCCGACCTCGTGACTGGTCACGCGACCCTGCGTGTTCGGGCCCTGCATGATGTGGGTAGGGAACTCGATGCCACCGCTGAGATTAGGTGTGACGGCGAACGTGAGCGACGGCCAGGGGTACTGACCCCAACGGCTGCTGAACTGTTCGAGTGATGCAATAATCTTGTCGAGATAGACCTGTGGATCATCATCGACCGTCTCATGTACTCCAACCGTCACGACGACAGGCTCGGGCGCCATCGCACTGCCTGTGATGGTGCGGAAACGACCAACGCTCAGCGAGAAATCACGCGCAGCTTCGACTCGCCACACCCCGTCGTGATCAACAATTCCCGATGCAAGCACGTCGTATCCCTCAGGTACTTGTACCTGAATCGCATAGTCAGCGACCGGCGAAGAAACAGACTCTGCGAACAAGCTGGTTGCGGGATCAAGCGCCCACCCTTGGCCGGGTTCCCACGGCAAGATCGGCAACATCGTGCCGAGACGCATGTAGTCCTCCCGGCCAGAGAGTCGAGCCTTCAGCTCTGTCGGCACCACAAGCTCAAACGACATCTCGACCTCGATGGAGGTACCCGCATCCAGGCCACCGGGAATGTTGATACGCACGATGGTGGGTTCGACGATGTCGAAGGGCACCGGGCCGCTTTCAAACGACACGTTCGTGAGTTCCATAACGACACCGCCTTGTGATGTCCTCGGCCCATTTGGCCAAAGCCGCACGTAGAGCGCTTCGACGTCAAGGTCGGGCATGAATACCACCGACACGAATCCGTCGACTCGGTGGGTCGCCGGGTCCACGACCAGCGATCCCCGGTAAATTGGCCGGTCAGGATTAGCCAGTGCAAGCGGGCCTGCATCGCACGGCCCTTCTGGTTGCGGGATCGGTACGGCCGTGGCAGTTCTCGTCGCTACTGGCTCCGGCGTCGACACGAACGGGCTTGTTGGCAGTGCCGTCGGTGTTGGGTCAAATACTGCATCAGTCGCTGCACTCGGTGTCGGCGTTGCGGCTTCACGCTCCGTTGTCACCGCAGCAGTTGTCGAACAGGCCGACGCCAAGATCAAGGCAACAACCATTGGGGTCCCGAGACGACGCAAGATCATCACTTCAGCACCTCACAATCCAACCCGCAAGAACTGACGCCTCGAGAGCACCCAACCAGCCAGCCATTTCGCCACCCCAACACAGAAGACATCAGGCACGGCGAGCAGTCAGCCAGAACCCCGTGCCAGCTCGTGCGGTCGTTCCGGCCCATTTCCCTGGCAGTGCGTCAAGCACGTCGGCTGGTGGAAGGTGAATCGGTGTCTGATCGCCCAAGGTGTTGACCCATAGAACAGTGCCCCCGGGTCGCAGAACGCGATTAATTTCGTGCGGGAACAGCAACATATTGATAAGCAACACCGCGTCGAAAGCACCGCCGGCAAACGGAAGTGCACTGGCGTCAGACTGCGCGCGCGGCGCGAGATCAGGCGCATGGCTCAGCATGCCCGCCGACAGATCGGTGCACACAAGCGACCTGACCTGGGCATCCAGAACTCGGGCGCCCGCACCAGTACCAGAGCCAACCTCGAGCCAATTGCCGGCCATCGGTACGTCACCTCGTTGGAGGGCATCACGGACCGGAGCGGCCTTGGTTGCATCAACATGATCATTTGACCACTCGGGCGCTAACTCGTTGAACAGTGTTGACATGCGCTCGGCGTGTTCCGGCTTCCACTCCTTACCGAAGGCCACTGCACGCGTCAGTTGTCGAATCGGATGATCTGGCCCGGCAAAAGGTTCGGGATCGCTAGCGTTGTCATGAGCGGCGAGTTCGGTGAGCACGTGTCAAGTCAAGCAGCCGGACCTACCAGTTGTGCCGCAGCCTCACGGCTAGGCGCCTCACGACCAGGCGCCTCAACTCCACCGCCATCAGTGGCGCGCCCCTACTTCCCGTGCTGGAAATCGACACACCAGTGTGGTCTGACGGCGGGTGGCTTCGCACAGTGGTTGACGCCCCGGAGTATCCAGAAGTTGCAGATCTGGCTCGGATACCTGCAATGGAAGGCACCAGCGACATTGCGACCGACGCCATCTGCGTGCCGGCCGATAACGATCACCAACTACTGCTCGGTATCTGAGTTTCGGTCCACGCCTCGTGACCGTCCTGCTATCTGAGACAAAGTAGGGGCGTGGGTCGCCCCAGTTTCGACCTGTTTTTCGCCAAACCGCGGTCTGACCTAGGACCTGGACAGTGGCCGCGACGAGCTCCCCAGGTGGGCATGAGTTGCCTGAATTGCCTCGGCCTGTCCTGATCGGCGACGATAGTGGCAATGGACTTCTCACCAAACGCTGACCACGAGGCGATCCGCGAAGGGATCCAGCGGATCTGCGCTGACTTCCCCGACGAATACTGGCTTCAGAAGGACACCGATCACGAGTTCCCCTGGGACTTCTACGACAAGCTGGCCGAAGGCGGCTGGGTAGGCATGGCGATCCCGACCGAGTACGGCGGTGGAGGCCAAGGCATCACCGAGGCATCGATCATGCTTGAAGAGATTGCTGCGTCGGGCGCGGCCATGAATGGCTGCTCGGCCGTGCACCTGTCGGTCTTTGGTATGGAGCCACTTCGTAAATACGGCTCACCCGAGTTGGTAGCCGAAATACTTCCGCGAGTCGCGTCGGGCGAACTACACGTCGCGTTTGGCGTGACTGAACCAGACGCAGGTACCGACACCACGCAGATCAAAACCCGGGCTGAGCGCGATGGCGACGAGTACGTGATCAACGGTGCCAAAGTATGGACCACCAAGGCCCCCCACTGCGAAATGTGCCTGCTGCTCGTGCGCACCACGCCAATCGAAGAATGCGAGAGCCGCACCGATGGCATCTCTTTGTTCCTAGTTGACCTGCAGGATCCCGCTGTCGACATCACCCCTATTCCCAAGCTCGGACGCAACGCCGTCGTGTCCTGCGAAGTGCGGTACGACAATCTACACGTGCCCGCCAGTCGCCTAATCGGCGACGAGGGCAAGGGCTTCCGTTACATCCTCGATGGGCTGAACCCCGAGCGTGTCCTGATCGCTAGCGAGGCCCTAGGCATTGGCAGAGCTTCGATTCGCCGGGCTACCGACTACGCCAAGAACCGCATCATTTTCGACCGGCCGATCGGACAGAACCAGGGCATCGCCTTTCCGCTGGCTGAAGCTCACATGAAGCTCAAGGCCGCCGAGCTCATCATCCGCGAAGCATCGTGGCGATATGACAATGACCTACCGTGCGCCGAAGCTGCCAACACGGCAAAATACTTGGCGTCAGAAGCCGGCTTCTTCGCCGCAGACCGTGCCATGCAAACCCACGGCGGCTTCGGTTACGCCAGCGAATACCACGTCGAGCGTTACTGGCGAGAAGCACGCCTGATGAAGATCGCTCCAGTCAGCCAGGAGATGGTCCTCAATTTCATCTCCAACAAGGTTCTGGGTCTCCCCCGCAGCTACTGAGTTACGCAACGAAGCCCTTAGCTGCTCTCAGTCGTCAGTCACAACCATTCGAATGAGGACCACGACCTGTGGCCATCACAGGTTCGTTGATGAGTTGCGCTGGGAGCGTGGCTCATAGCGCGTCGCTCGTGAAACGGTGCCACCCAGGTTGGTACGGTGTCTTGATGGAACCAATGGGGTTAGGTGCATGGCAAGGTTGCTCAAAAATTACCCAGGTTCGCCCCGGAAACGACGAACTTTTCACATTCAAACTCCAAGCAGCTGCCGACCCGCAAGACTGCGATGACCACGCCCCAATCGCCAAGGTGCAGTTCGACTTCAAACCCGAGTTCGTCAAAGCCCGCCCAGGTCACATCGCTCTACTCTTAACCGGGAACGCCTAGCGGACATGCCGTGGCCCACCTGGCAGCAGTCTGCGATTGCTGCCGTCTTCTTTGCTGTTCTCATCATGGTGTTCCGGCGCGCCCGCCCGACCATGCTGACCAAATCTCTCGTGCAGGCGGCAACCGAGATGACCATCATTTCCGGGCTCTACTCGATTTGGCGAATGGCTCGCAAGCTACCTCTGGTCCACACCGACGGAGCTCTCGATCGTGGGCGTTCGATCGCCGAATGGCAAGACCGTTTCTTTCTACCCAGCGAGCTCACCGTGCAAGAGTTCCTGATCAACAACGACTGGCTCGGCCGGCTAGCCAGCCTGTATTACATCGGCCTACATGTGCCCGCATTGTGGGTATTTCTCGTGTGGCTCTTTATCCGACAACGCCACGCATTCTCCCAGTGGCGCAACCTGCTGGCTATTCTGACGGCGTTCTGCCTGTTCATCCGGTTCGTGCGAGTTGCCCCGCCACGGTTCTTGCCCGAGCTCGGCTTCATTGATTTGCCAGCTATCTACGACTTGTCGCCATACGGCGTTGTCGGTACTGGCGTATCGCAACAGTTCGCTGCAATGCCATCAATCCATGTGGCCTGGGCGGCCATCGTGTCCATCGGTACCGTGGCGGCTAGTACAAGCAAATGGCGCTGGCTTGCGTTGCTACACCTGATTATCACCGTCGTCATTGTCGCTGGAACGGGTCACCACTGGTGGGCCGATGGCCTGATTATCGCTCCGCTGCTTGCGGCAGCGCTGGCGATCGACACGCACCAACGCCGGCTAGTAGCTCGCCTGGTCGAGCGTTACAGACCCTCACCAGACTCGGCCCTGATCTGACCCAACGCTGCACTCAGTGCTCGTTCTTCTCCTCGACGACACGCCCAGAGGCACGGGCAAGCACGGACGAGTCCAGATCAAAATGCGCTCAACCCCCTCGATCACACCACCGCTGAGACCAAGACGATGACTCCATCACCGTTCACAAATACCAAGGAGTGACCGGCGACCTCGAACCATTAGCAGTGGCAGTGGCAGTGGCAGTCACGGTGCCATTCGGACTCGACATCTCAAGCCAAGACGTCGTGATCTTCACCATCAACGGGTGCCATCGGGTCTCTACCGAGCGACCGTTACTAGAGTCGGCGGGCGAAACTGAGCTCGTGTCCATCTGGGTCAAGAATATGGAAATATCGCTCGCCCCAGGGGGCATCGGCCGGTTCTGTCTCGGACGTATAACCATGACTGGCTGCGATGGCGTGCAGTTCGTCAGGACTCTCGACATGGAAGATGACCCGACCCCAACCAATCCCTGGTGCAACGCCAGTGTGCTGCAAGTTCACGAAGTTTTCACCGATCTTCAACGACGTAAACGCTGCGTCGGGTCCCCCGTACACCGTGTCGAAACCCAGCCAGTTGTAAAATCGTACCGATGCATCCATGTCGACCACGACCAGCGTGATCGCATTTATTTCAGTGGGTTCGGCCACAGCTCAGGTGACGTCGGGACCTGGAAACGCTGGCCACTCGGCTGCCGGTCGTGGCGGATCGAACCGGGTTGGGTGCTCAACGCCCTCGATCGCAGCGAACGCCTGCTCGACCCAATCACCTTGGCCTGCAAGCGGTTCTGGCAGATTGTCTCGGCCAAAAAACCCAACGTCGAGCGTCTCAAGCGGATGGGGCTTCAGTTCGCCACCGGTAGCTCGGCAGAAGAAGACCAGCGAGTAGAGCGGGATGCGAGTGAAGCCAGCACGAAGCCCATCGATCACCGTGAGTAGGCGCACCGGTTCGCATTCGATGCCGGTCTCTTCTTCGACCTCCTTGACCGCGACCTCGGCCGGTGAGTAACCAACGTCGGCCCAGCCAGTTGGATACAGCCAGATCCCGCTGTCAGAGCGCTGCACGAGCAAAATCTCGCCCTGGTCATTTCCAACGACTGCACCAATGGCAGTCTTGGGCGTGACGTAGCCAGCGGTTCGATCACCAACACTGTTCATCCACTCGGCGACCTGCACGTTCTCGTCGAAACCGCGCGCGGAGTGTGCCTTGATCTCGGCCGCTACGTGCAGGATCTCTTCGAATCGTTCCTGTTCGTAGAGGCTCTCGGTGAACGCCAGGCCGGTCTGGGCAATACCTGCCAAAGACTCGGCCCAGCGCAGCAGTTCAATTTCGGTCAGCGGGGTCTCAGCCATGTAGTAGTTGAAGCTACTACTTACCTGTCCAGTTGGGGGCCCGCTTCTCGGCGAATGCCGTCGCTCCTTCGATTGCATCGGCGCTGCTGAACACGCTGTCGAGTACGGGCTGCTGGTCGCCCCAGAACTGACCATCAACGCCACCAAGGTCGCGGATCAGACGCTTTGAGGCAGCCAGGCCGAGTGGTGCGTTCTTCGCAACACGTGCCGCCAGATCAAGTGCCCCGTCGAGGGCTTCACCCTTTTCGGTCAGAACCTGGACCAGCCCAAAGTCGTGACCAACCTCGGCAGTAATTGGTTCACCAGTCAGCGCCATCTGCATGGCCAAGCCATACGGCACGCGGCGAGGCAGACGAGATAGCGCTCCTGCCCCAGCGAAGAGACCGACGCCGACCTCGGGGATCCCGAGCTTGGCACCCTTTGATGCCACTAGAAGATCACAACTCAGAGCGATCTCAAGACCGCCGGCCAAGGCAAACCCTTCGACAGCAGCGATCAGTGGCTTGTCAGCAGCCATCTCGGTGATACCAGCGAAACCACGCTCAGGAAGGTTCGGCATGCCACCAGAGACGAAAGCTTTCAGATCCATACCTGCGGAGAAACCGCGTCCATTGGCAGTAAGCACGCCGACCGACAGATCGGGATTCGCGTCAAGCTCCTCCATCGCAGCTGCCATTTGCTGGGCAAGTTCGATATTCACCGCATTCATGGCCTCGGGCCGATTCAGGGTGATGATCATCACCCGGTCACGGATTTCGGTCAATAGTTCATCGGCCATAACAAGAACCCTTCGTTAGCATCAGGAAGTACTGAGCGAGTCTAGAAACCCGCTCCAACCTCATCGTAATTTGCTTACGCGCTGACGCCGACGCAGCTAGCCCACATTCAAATCAAATGGTCTGCGCATACGTTGTGCAGTCCTTCAATCATGGGCCGGGTTCACCTCGCAGCCTTCCAAGAATGGGGCTGGCTTGAGAGAACTAACTGAAGTCAACCCAACGTATCTGATGGCCCCGCCCATCTAGCGCCGAATCGTTTCGTTCCCGGGCGAAACTCGCTGCAAGCGCTACGGCAGCACCAGTGCCAACCCATGCCCACTAAGACACACGTGCAATCGTGAATAGATAGCTAGCCCAAATGCTTCCACGCGGCGGGCCAGCTAGTGGCGGCTATTGCCATTTGGGATTCTGGGCGGCAGCGCTTACTCACGAGGGACGACATACACCGTATACGCCAATGGCAGGAGCAAAAATGAGACGTTGGGATGGAGTAGTTCTGTCTCGACCTAGTCATCGTCGTGACTTTCGACGTCGTCGCTAACGGGTTATTGCTTAACTCGGGGGTGAGATCTGACCAAGCCAAACCTCCGGCCTCGCAGGTTCTGCCGCTTCAGTTCCTGCCAGATTTGACGTTGACGGCAGCGGGCGTGACGGTAATTTCGGTGGCTTTGACCGACGCCCACACGGCCGCCCCTTCGTGAAGATTTAATGCTGCCGTTGCGCCAGGTGTGATGTCTACCCCGAGCGGAAGCGGGTCACCCAGGGTGATTCGCGTGGTGTCGCCAAGCGGTTCCACACTGACGACACGGGTTTGCCAGGTGTTTCTCGGGCTGCCTGAAGGTTGCTTGCGGTGCAATGCAATCGCTGTTGGATGAACCGTGATCAAGACAGGTCCGTCGATGCTCGTATCGGCTGTCTGCAGATCATGACCGTGATGATCAAGAGTCAAGAACCCTGCTCGGTTCGTGCCGACCAGCAGGTTCGTGCCGGCAAGGGCAGCGACATAGGGGGTTGCCGGCCGGCGGCGAATGTCTTCGGCCGACCCCACCTGGCTCAGGCTCCCATCCTCGACAATTGCGATGCGATCAGCAAGAAGGAACGCATCAGTCGGGTCATGGGTAATCAAGAGTCTGGGCCCTGAAAAGTCCGACAGGTGCTGCGCGAGGACCCGTCGTAAGGTGCCGCGAGTCGTCACGTCTAACGCTGCGAGCGCTTCATCGAGCAGCAATAGGTCAGGTTGCGTCGCTAGCGCTCGGGCCAGCGCAACTCGCTGGGCTTGGCCCCCGGAGAGTTGTGGCGGTGTACGGCTGCTCAATCCTTGCATGTCGAGTCGCTCGAGTAACTCGTTGGCCATTGCTTTGGCCTGCGGCTTACGTTCGCCGAGCGCCAGTGGGCCAAACATTACGTTTTCGAGCACCGACAGATGGTCGAACAACAGATAGTCCTGAAACACCACGCCGATTCGGCGCTGCTCAGCTACGACGAACACGTCGTCTGCTGGCGCGTCAAGCACCCGATTATTGAGAACGACATGGCCATCGTCTAACGGGGTGAGCCCCGCAAGCACATCGACAGCGGTCGACTTGCCAGCGCCGTTCGGTCCAAGCAATGCCAAGGTCTCACCTGGAGCTATTGAAAACGCCACGTCTAAGTAAAATCCGCCAGCTAGCTGCACTACCAGATGGGCATCAAGTCCGTTCATAGGTCAGCCCCGTTCGACCACCAGCGGTCGCGCAGCAACAAGAGCACTGCCAACGACACCGCCACCAAGACAAGGCTGATGGCCACCGCTGTGTCACGATCCTGTTCAAGTGCAACGAAAACAGCCAGCGGCAGTGTCTGAGTGCGTCCTTGCAAATTGCCGGCGAAGGTAACGGTCGCACCAAATTCGCCAAGCGCCCGCGCCCACGCCAGCACGAGGCCCGCTCGCACCGACGGGGCGATCATCGGCAGCGTGATCCGTCGGAACACGGTCAAGCGTGATGCGCCCAGTGTCGCCGCTGCAGCCTCATGGCGTCCATCCACATTTCGCAGCGCGCCCTCAACCGTCACGACAAGAAACGGCATGGCCACAAACACGTTGGCAACAACGACACCCCACACCGAGAAGGGAAGCAGGAAACCAGTCGCATCGTTGATTGGCTCGCCGATCACACCGCGGCGGCCAAGGGCGAATAGCAGTGCTGCTCCGCCCACCACCGGTGGAAGCACCATCGGCAGCGTCACGATTGCTCGCACGATACGGCGACCAGGAAACTCGACACGGGCCAGAAGCCATGCCAGCGGCACACCGAGCAACAGCGAAATAGCTGCAGCTAACACCGACGTCATTAGCGACAGCTTGAGGGCATCGACCACGACGTCGCTCATGACCAACTCCCTCAGGCGAGACCAAGGCGTGCGGGTCGCCAGGCCAATAAGTGGAAGCACAAACACAGCAGCGCCAAGCGAACCGAGTACCAGCAGCGGCCAAGGTGCTCGCTGTCGAATCTTGCGTCTCGTCATCGTCTACCTCTACCTCTACCTCTACCTCTGACACCAAGGCTGCGGCCACTGATCATCTGTGTGTTTACATCATCTGTGTCAGACACAGATGATGTAAACACAGATGATGCAAAGGCCATCATGATGGGTCGAACCCGTAGGCATGCAGGATGGCCTGGCCTTCAACTGAGAGGACGAACGCTACGAATGCGCCCGCAGCATCAGGGTTCGGTGATTCGCTCAGGATGGTGATCGGGTACGTAATGGCAACGCCGAACGTGGGCGGCAACAGGATCTCGTCAACATCATCAGAAGCCGCTATATCAGACGCATAGACAATACCAGCGTCAAGTTCGCCAGCTTCGATCTTACCGAGCAACGCTCGGACGTCACCCTCGTTGGTGTCGACTGATGCGTCGATGCCCGCCTGCTCAAGCGCTTGGCGGGCGAACTGTCCGCACGGGACTTGTGCGCCACACAGACCAATTAACAGTTCGCTATTCGCTAGGTCCTCGATGCCCACCACGCCACCTGGGTTGCCCGTTGGGACTGCGATACGTAACTCGTTGCTAGCGAAGTCTGTCGGAGACAATGCGAGCCCTGCGCTGACAAGAGCCTGCACTGTCTGAGCACTGGCAGAGGCAAAAACGTCGGCGGGAGCACCCTGCACGATCTGTTCGCGTAGCGCTCCGCTGCCAGCAAGATTCAGTCGTACCTCGATATCGGGGTTCGCAGCTTCGAAGGCAACGCCGATCTCGCCAAACGCATCGGTCAACGACGCTGCAGCCATAACCAGCAACGTCTCATCACTATCTCGCCCGGTACAGGAGGAGAGCAATAGAGCGACGAGCAGCGGTGCACACCATGTTGCTTGTCTGATCATGCCGGACCCTTATTTCTCTCGCCCATCGGGTTTCGATAACATAGTCTCATTGTTACTAGTTGGCACTATGCGCTAGCTTCAGGCAGTGGCTGCTTCGGGACTCTCCTTGACCGAGTGGGTCGTGCTAGCTCTTGTCGGCGAGGCGGCAACACACGGTTTCGCTGTGGCTCGTGAACTCCAGTCGGGCTCGGACCTCGGACGAATTCTTACGGTTCACCGGCCTCTCGTGTATCGAGCGCTCGATCGGCTCGGTGATGCAGGCCTCGTCGAAGAGAGCGCAACCGAGCCTGGCGACGCTGGGCCGACCCGCACCATCATGCGCACCACCCGCGAGGGTAAGGCCGCATTGAAGCAATGGTTCGAGCGTCCCGTCAATCATGTCCGTGACCTCCGGATCGAGTTCCTGATCAAGCTCCGGCTCACGGAGCGCTGCGGCAACGACGCTCAGGCGCTTGTCGACGCTCAACGTCGTGAACTCGCGCCCACCTTCGACCTGCTCGCCGAAGCATTACCGGACGACGTCGTCGACCAGTGGCGTCGACACAACGCCATCGCTGCCCGCACTTTTTTGGATCACCTCTAGCGCTCCACCACTGCATCGTCGGGCAACAAGCTCGTGATCTGATCAGTATCCAGAGCGATGCTCCCGGCCTAAGTGGCGTCGCTGCGAGGGCCAGCGCTACCTGTGGATGCCTGAAGAGGTCCGCGCTCGTGCTACCTGCAGAGGATGTCAGAGCAAATAGGCAGAAGCCTCGATGCTTCACGGCCGATTATTGGGCTCTTTGTCGACTTCACCTATGAGGCTGTGTGGGCGTAGCCCCCTGAGGTTCCAAGCACCGTTGCATCTCCATGGCTAGCCGAGGTTCGCCGCTTCGTCGTCGGGGCGGGTCCCAAGCACCATCAGAAGTGCTGAGCGAAGTGCGTCCTGGGCTGTGGGATCAATGAGCTTGTTTCCATCTAGAGTCTGCACGTAGAACGAATCGACAACATCGCCTCCAACGGTTTGAACCCGGGCCTGTTGTGTGTCGAGCCCGGCGGCAACAATGGTCGAGCTGACTTCGTACAACAGACCCAAACGGTCGGGGCCAGCCACCTCGATCACGGTGGAATCAGCCGATACGTCGTTGTCGAAGTCGACCCGAACGGTCTCGATCGGCTGTGGCGCCTGCACCGAGCGTCGCAGGATTGAACGCTCTCGCGCTTCGAAACGAGGCATGAGGTCATCGTCGTTCGACAGTGCCTCCTCAACGAGTTCGATAGCACGAGGCCAGTCGATCGGATTATCTTCGTCATCGGCATCAACGACTCGCAATACTTCAAGCGCCTTGGGTCGGATCGCATGAATCTGGGCGTCAATAATGCTTAGGTTGTTCAGCGCCAAAGCGCCGGCCACTCGGGCAAACAGGCCTGGGCGGTCGGTGGTCACAACCTGCATTACATGACCGACGCCGAGCACAACATGGTCGTGTTCGGCCATGAGAGCGAGATCCTCTTCAGCTGGGAAGGACCGATCCAGTTGTGCGTCGCCGTCGGACGCAAGCCAACGCTCCGTGGATCGCGTTAGCTCGCCGGTCAGGTATGCCTTGTTGCGGGTCCACGCTGACGGCCCCGTCGCGATCGAGTCAGATTCAGTCAGCGCCGCAAGCAGACGCAAGAACGATGTAGTTCGCACTTGCTCGGCCACCACCGCGATCGTTCCAGGATCCTCTATGTCACGACGGGTCGCAACGTCGGGCAACAGCAGATGGTGTTCGCACAGTCGCTTCAGCGTGTCGACATCGCCGATGTCGAAACCCATATTTCCAGCGATGGTATCGATGAGCTTCACACCCACATCGGTGTGATCACCCGGATACCCCTTGCCAATGTCATGTAGCAGGGCCCCCACAACGAGTAGGTCGGGCCGCTCAACCGTGTCAGTAAGTGTCGATGCAATCGATGCCGCCTCGAGCAGATGTCGATCCACCGTGAAGCGGTGATACTGGTTGCGCTGCACCTTGCTGCGGTTCGGTTCCCACTCGGGGAGCAAACGCACGAACAGACCGACATGATCGAGTGCTTCAACAACATGGATTGCTCGATGGCCCGTGAGCAGCAGTTGCACAAAGAGTTCGCGGACTTCGACAGACCATGGAGTAGTAATTTCGGGGCCGTGGTCAACAAGTTGATCTAACGAGTCTCGATCGAGTCGCGCTTCGTTCTGCGCCGCGGCGACGGCCATGCGCAACAGGAGTGCTTGATCAGCTGACACTGGGCTACCCGGAGCAATGGACACTGTCCCATCGACCAGATGAATGTTCTCGGCGACGGTGCGCCGCTTGCCAGCCCGTAGTCGCAACCGTCGCAGATCGTTACGCAACCGCAAAAACACGTCATCCAAGATCCAGGTAATCGTGCGAGCCGAAGCTGCAATCTGACTCATCATCACGTCGGCGTCGCCGATGCCAAGCGCATCAGCAACCGAGTCTTGTTCCTCGAGCAACAACACGTCGCCCTTGCGCGATGTTCCTCGATGCAGTTCAACTCGAGCAGCGAGCAACACGTCATTCGCTGCTCGCAGGTCGCGCTGTTCCTGGTCGAGTACGGCGACTCCTGAGGCTTCAATCCATTGGATGGCGTTGATGTCGCGCAGACCACCACTCGATGCCTTGAGATCAGGTTCGAGCAGATAAGCGACTTCACCGTTGGTTCGTTCGCGATCGTGTGCGCCTAGGACAATTTGCGGGAGCCATTTGCGACGGTTCTTGCGCCAGGAACGGCTCGACTGTTCGGCCAAGTCATCGGACAATCCTGCATCCCCTGCCAAATGACGCAGGCTAAGCAACGACGTTGCTGTATCAAGGTCGGTCGACGCCAACTCGATACTCTGCGCGATGGTGCGCACCGAATGGCCGAGAGCAATCTTTTCATCCCAGACCGGGAACCACAGCGCCTGGGCTGCCTCTTCGAGATCAGCTTCATCCCAGCCGCTGTGTAAAAGCATGACATCGAGGTCGCTCTGTGGGCTGAGCGCCCCGCGCCCGTAGCCACCAATAGCAACCAGGCTCAGACCGGGCCGCCCGCCGAGCCTGTCGTTGAATAGTTGTTGCAACCATTCGTCGACCCGTCGCGAATACGCCCTGCAGAACACCATGCCTACGAGCGAGCGGTCAGCGAAGAGTTCTTCACGGTTGATCTCAGGAGATAGGCCGAAACCGCTAGTGGACATATGCGCAGACTAATCGGCGCCACGGACGAGCAACGCTGCCGAAACAAGCTGTTCACACACCCAACCATCTGTGTCAGACACAAAAGATGCAACCATCTGTGTCTGACACAGATGGTTGACACAGATGGTTGACAGGAGAGACGGCCGGGTCCGTGGGGGAAGGGGGAAGAGAGCCCCGACGCTGGGTAGGCGGCACTGCGGCCGTTTAGGGTCAAAGCATGGATGAGCGGAACGTAGCGGCATTGGTAACAGCGGCCGAGTCCGCTGACGAGAGCAACCGGTTCGACCTACTTCACGAGCTGCGTGAACATCAGGACCTTGGGTCTGCGCTAGGCGCCGATGCGTTTGGCGCTGCCAGCTTGCTAGCCGCATCGGGTGACCCGAGCGACCTCCCGGTCGTAGCCCGACTGTCACTTGAAGCCCACCAAGCCGGTATTGAAGGTGCCGGGCTGATCCATGCCGAAGCAAGCGACAAGATCGCTCTGTACACCGGGCGCCCTCAGTTGTACGGCACCGTCATGCTCGAACATCAAGGTGACATCGTGCAGCCACCCGTCGATAAGCGCGTCAGCGATGACGAACGCGCCGAACTCGGCGTGCCCCCACTTGATGAACTGCAGCGACGCATGATGTCGTTGTCGCGACAACTGGCCACCGATCGCGCTGACCAGCCAGGTTGGTTGCCCGATGGCCAACGCTTTTGCCGAGTCTGGAACAACCCACACCCGTCCGACCTACGGGCTCGTATCGCAAGCGAAGGCGCTACTGCATGGGCCGACGGCGACATAATCACTTTTGTTGCTGAATCAGATTCACCAGTGACCGTGACACCGGTGTTCCCGATCGAGTCCTGGGATGCCGGCGACGGTCTCCAAGTGCTGAGTCTTCGGGTCGAACGCCTGGACGAAGCAGTCATCACCTATACCTTCAACCCCACTAATGGCATGCCACCCATGAACTTCCGCCGTGGTTCTCACGACGGGCGGTTTCGTGGTCGTAAAGCTCCCACGGAGCTGGCATCTAATGACCCGCTCGTAGGCAACACCTTTGAGCACGCCGTGGAATCGGCCTCGCTCGGCGAGCCCCGGCGGGTAACGGTCTATCGACCGCGCGGGCACAAGCCAGGTGACAACACCCCAGTCATCTACGCGACCGATGGAAACATGTTTGCGCCATACGCTCGACGCCTCGACGCGGCGATCGAGTCAGGAATCTGCCCGCCAGTGGTCATCGTGGCCGCACACGCAGCATCATTTGACCAGATACGTGGCAATCTTCGCGCTGCCGAATATTTGCCTGGTTTTGACGATCAGGTCTATGACGCCCATCAGCGGTTCTTCATCGATGAACTCCCCGCGTGGGCCGAGACCGAACTAGGCGTGCCCACCAACCCAGCCAATCGAGGTGTCTGGGGATGCAGCGACGGTGGTGGACACGCTGCCACGGTGGCCCGCTTGTTCGCCCCTCGGTTCGGCCACGCATTCGTCTACAGCACGGGCATGCCGCCCGATATGGCCTACAACTGGACAGACAGTCACCCCTTCATGCACCTCTGTGCTGGCACTCTCGAGGGGCCGTTCCACCAAGCAACTGAAGCATGGGCTGGCTACCTGATGCTCGTGGATGCGCCGTATCACTTCACAGAACGAGTGGCTGGGCACGACCTGGTGCAGTGGGCCGAAGAACTCCCTTACGCAATTAACCGTGCGTGGGGAACCGACAGCAACAGCTGACCAGACGCGCAGCTGGCGATCGAAGTCCGGTGTGGATTCCGATCACCAATCGGCTGGGGGTTGCCCGTCGAGCGTCAGCTTCGCTCGAACGATCCGCCTTGCAGGTATGCAGTTTCAGCGTGTTCGCTAGTGTCCAAGCCTTGTTGTTCGGCTTCTTCACTGACCCGTAAACCAATGGTCAGATCCAGGACCTTAGCGATGACGAACGTCACGACAAAGGAGTAAGACAAGACGGCCACGATTGAGATGAACTGGTTCCACAACAGCGTGCCGCTGGCTTCAAGTTCGAATGCATCGGCGCCCCCAAATGCGTCGTTACTAGCGAACACACCGATCAACAGGCCACCGATGATGCCACCGACCATATGGATACCAACCACGTCGAGTGAGTCGTCGTAGCCAAACTTTTCTTTGATCTGAATGGCAAAGAAGCACAGCACACCGGCAGCAAGGCCAAACACAATTGCTGACATCGTGCCCAAGAACGTGGCTGCTGGGGTAATGGCAACCAGGCCGGCGACTACACCTGAGCACATGCCCAGAGTGGTGGGCTTGCCATGGCGAACCATCTCCATGATTAGCCATGCCATCATGCCGGCCGCACCGGCCAAGAAAGTATTAGCTAGGGCCTGAGGAGCGAAGCTCTGACCGCCAGAGTTAAATCCGAACCAGCCAAACCACAGCATGCCGGTTCCGAGCAAAACGAAGGGAAGATTGTGCGGAGGCCAGGCTTCCTTCTGCCAGTTCCGTCGCTTGCCCAAGACAATGACCAGTGCAAGCGCAGCGGCTCCAGCGTTGATGTGAATTGCTGTACCACCAGCGGTGTCGTATGCCGGAAGTGCGTGGGCCCAGCCGCCATAAATCCAGAAACCAACCGGCGAGTACACGAGCACCGACCAGGCTGGGACAAAAACCATCCATGCGCTGAACTTCATTCGGTCAGCGACGGCCCCAGAAATAAGAGCCGGGGTTATTACAGCGAACGTCAGCAGGAACGCCCATGTCGCCATGTCACGAGGCTCAGCACCTTCGGGCTGGCGCATCCAGACTTCGCCGAACTCGAAGAAGCCGAGCCATTTGCGTTCGCCATCACCGTTGGCGATGCTCATGCCGACAACTGCCCAGATGATCGGCACGATGCCAAGGCAGTAGAAGTTCATGTTCAGCATGTTCAAGACGTTCTTCGAACGGACCATGCCGCCGTAGAAAAGTGCGAGACCAGGAACCATCAGCAGCACCATCGCTGCCGACGTCATAACCCATGCAGTATCACCCGACATTGTTTGCCTCCCAAGCAGTTTTGTGCCCTGACTTCAAGCACATGCATTCTGTTTAGAGGTTTCTGATTGGCTAGTCTGCGCCCAAATGACCTTGTTAATATTGTGGAAACAATAAAAACTCATTCTGGAAACAAGGGCTATAAATCGCCATTCTCGAGCCGTCGGAAGAATACCGAACGAGGTAAGGCTTCGACCCCAGCCGCTGCAGCGGCGGCGAGTTGTTCCTCATTCACGTGGCTGCCAAAAGCAACGATGCGTGCGTCGATGGTACCTAAAATTGAAACCTCGTCGAGCCGCGAGAGATCCACAAGAACCAGCGTGTTTGGCTTGGCAACATCGACCAGTTTGTTCACCGAACGCACCAACGTCGCCTCAGGAAATGCCGCACTGATCTTCGATCGATCCATTAGATCCACCGACAGGGCAACAACAGCCGGGTTGGTTGGCTTGCACGTGTCGGTCATAGGGCGAGCCTATTCACTCGCCGCATCGCGACGTCGCCGTAAATGGACGTGCGCCTTCGCTGCTCCCCACACCAGCCCGGGTTCGTGAAGCGCTGGATCAACGTCACGGAACGATGCTGGCGTTAGCCCGTAGATGTCATTCGGGAAGTTCGATCGCGAGAATTCGTCGCGAACCGCCACCGGAACGTTCGCTGAGCGCAGTACTTCCGTTGGGACTCCGGCAATTGAGCGGCGCAATATTTCGAGTGGACCAACGTGCTGCGCAGCAATGTCAACGGCCAGCAATGTACGCAGGTCAGCCGTTGTTTCCTTCGCCGCAATATGAAGCTGCTTCGCTACATCGTCTGGCATCGTGACGCCCGGCAAACGTTCTTCGATCAGCCGGATGAACCAGGATCCGGAAATTTGTTCGAACGCATCGCCCAAAGCTGCAGCATACGCGGCAAGAGATGCTTCATCGTCAGCGAGCGTGGGGCTCTCAGTGGCCATCGAGTAAGTCTGGCCGAGAAAGACCCGGCTCCCTCCAGCGCTGAACAAAGAACCCCGGTAGCTTTGGAGTGTGACCGACGATAATCATCACGAACATATGGTCCACAACCATCGCAACGTTCAAGGTGGCACGGCCCGAGCAGCCATATTCGGGATCAGCGATGGCTTGGTATCAAACGTTGCCCTGATAATCGGTGTGGCTGCAGCAGACACCGGCGGCTCATCTGTTGTCATCGCTGGTATCGCTGGCTTGCTTGCTGGCGCCTCCTCAATGGCCGCTGGCGAATACGTGTCCGTTAAGGCGCAGAGTGAACTGATCGAGTTCGAACTCGACCGCGAACGCGAGTCAATTGCCGAGAAACCACAGCTCGAAACCCGCGAACTGGCAGCGATCTATACAAAACGTGGCATCGACGAGAACCAGGCCCTGCAAATGGCTGAGGCGGTCCATGAGAACCCTGAAATCGCTCTCGAAGTTCACGCACGCGAAGAACTCGGTATCAACCCAGGCGAGACGGGGCAACCAGCTGCGGCCGCCGTCAGCAGCTTCGTTGCGTTCTCCGTCGGCGCGTTCATCCCGCTGCTGCCATGGCTATTTGGCAAGGGCAGCGGAGCGCTTATTGCATCGATCGTTCTCGGCCTTCTCGCTGCCGCTGGGGTCGGGTTCGCTCTTGCCTTCTTCACCGGTAAGTCCAAAATTCGCACCATGGCTCGCCAGGTCGGGCTTGGCAGTGCAGCATGCATTCTGACCTGGTTGATCGGAACACTGCTGGGGGCGTCCATCAGTTAGTTTTCCCTCGTGGTTTCTCCCTCCCCGATCGTGACTATTTCGGTCAGCGGCCATCCTTTCGATGAGACGCTGGCATTCTTCTTAGACGAACTCGGTTTCCGTCTCGACCGCATTAGCCCCGCCGACAACCCAACCTTGGCCGTGCTGTCCCGTGGCGGCGTAAACCTCTGTCTCGATCCTGGGATCACATCTTCGCCAACGACCCTTCGTATCGAGTCGGGTGCGGCTCCTACGATCACAGCACCTAACGGCGTCAAGGTCGAGTTTGTCGACCCTCCAATGGAAACTGTCGTCGTCCCCAACCTGGTTCCAGAACTCGTGATCTCGTTGGCCAGCGACGAATCGAACTGGATCATCGGACGCGCCGGCATGCGCTATCGAGATCTGATTCCATCACGACTCGGCGGTCGATTCATCGCGTCACATATCGAGGTATGCGACGGTGGCCCGGTTCCCGATCTGGTGCATCACCACGCCATCCGCTTTCAGATGATCTTCTGCCATCGAGGATGGGTAGACGTTGTGTACGAGGACCAGGGCAAACCATTCCGGCTTGAGGCTGGCGACTGTGTTCTGCAACCACCCCATATCCGACACAGAGTTCTCGAGAGTTCGGCAGGCGCTCAGGTCGTCGAGATCGGCTGCCCTGCTGACCATGACACCTTCTTTGATTATGGGCTTGATCTCCCCACCAACACCGTCGATCGAGACCGTGATTTCGGGGGTCAGGCGTTTGTGCGTCACCAAGCTGCACTCGTTTCATGGGGGCCATCGATACACCCTGGTTTCGAAGTACAACACACCGAAATCGAGCAGGCGACCAAGGGACTGGCGAGTGTTCGCGTCCTACGTAGCTCCGGCGAGACAACCACCACACCAACCCGCCACGACGGCAAGCTCTGGTTTCTGTTCGTGCTCGAAGGCTCGGCCAGGTTTGCTGTCGAGGGCCCGACCAACGCTGCCTCGCTAACCATAGGTGACAGTGTCGCCGTGCCCGCAGGAGTTACCTGGGGTCTACACGATGCGTCACCCAGTCTCAGGCTGCTCGAAGTCGTCGTCCCATAACCCCGCTTGAGACACGTCCCAGGTACGCGTCCCTAGCTCTGGGGCGTCGGGTCGACAAACTGGAATACGCCGCTAAGCGCTTGGAGGCGTTCGGGCCGTACCGTGAACCAGGCCCACTTGCCGCGCTTGCTACGTTCGACAAGACCCGCTTCGACCAACACCTTTAGGTGATGACTGATCGTTGGCTGAGACCGGCCAAGTGCAACGGGCAGATCGCATGCGCACGCTTCTCCCCCACCGGCAATCAGATTCATCAACCGCAGTCGCACCGGATCAGCCAGTGCCTTCAGCATGATCACGATGTCCTCTGCCTCGGCTTCAGTCAACAAGGGATCGTCGGGCCCTACGCAACAAAGCGGTCGCAGCGTGGATTCCTTCGCCGGCTGGCTCAGCAGATCAGTCACCGACCCAGTGTGGCACATAAATTACATATTGACATCTATCGATATATGACTAACATATTGACCATGATCAATATGACAGACGCGCCGCCAACCCAGCGGCTTCAGTTGGCCCTCAATGTCACCAACCTCGAAGATTCGATCGCCTTTTACACCAAGCTGTTTGGAACCGAACCTGCTCGCCTTCGGCCGGGCTACGCCAACTTCGCCATTGCCAACCCGCCACTCAAGCTCGTGCTCTTCGAAGGTGGCGAGGACGGCACCATCAATCACCTGGGTGTCGAAGTCACAACGTCTGAAGAAGTCATCGCTGCCGAGCAGCGTCTGATCCAGGCAGGCCTTGAGACGACTGGCATCGACGACACCGTCTGCTGCTATGCCGAAAAGACCGAGACCTGGTTGCAGGGTCCCGACGCAATCCGTTGGGAATACTACGTCCGCACCGGTGATAGCGAGCAGATGCAGAATGAAGTCGTGGGCAACGATGGAGCGACCATGTGCTGCGCCCCCGAAGCCACTACATGCTGAACTGGTTGAGCCAGGGACTTCGACACAAAGCTTCTGCAGCTGACGTTGCAAACACCAGCGGGCAGTAGCCTCCAGCGCGTGTCTACACTTGATCCTCGAAAGCTGGGTGCCGAGTTTCTTGGCACTGGCTTCCTTGTCACAGGCGTTGTCGGCTCCGGCATCATGGCCGAACGGCTTAGCGATGACGTTGGGCTCCAGCTTCTCGAAAACGCATTCGCGACCGCCGGCGTTCTACTCGCATTGATCCTGGCACTCGGGCCGGTGTCGGGCGCCCACTTCAATCCCATCGTGACCGTCGCCGAACGAATTCGCGGCACTGTCACCACACCAGTGCTTTTCGGCTACATCGGCGCCCAAATTTTAGGCGGTATCGCCGGTGTCATGACGGCGAACATCATGTTCGATCTTGCCGCCATCAACATCTCTGACAAGGACCGCTCGGGCTTCGCCTTGATGTTCAGTGAGGGCATCGCCACCATTGGCTTGTTACTCATTATCTATGGCGTGGTTACTGCTGGGCGGCCCACTCTGGCTGCAGCAACAGTCGCTGCTTACATCGGCGGCGCTTACTGGTTCACGTCATCGACAAGCTTCGCTAATCCGGCCGTCACGATCGCTCGAACAATGTCAAACAGTTTCGCTGGCATCGACCCCAGCAATGCCGTCGGCTTCATCGCCGCCCAGATCGTGGCCGCTGCGATCGGCATCCCCTTGCTGTGCTGGCTCTTCGCCAACAACACCGACGGATAATCAGCCGAACTCATCGTTACGCCGTCGTCCAATGTATGTAATCCGCTGTTTATCTTCGTCGAGGTCCTTGCCAAACAACGCATGTGCGCCAAGCGCCCACATGGTCATGATCGCTGTGTCATAGCCTTACCACCGGCGCTGACGAACTGCTCGGCCACAGCAAACATTGGCTCGGACTGCTCAAGTGTTTGCTGTGCTGCCAAATAGCCCGTCAGCGCGAGGGCATTCGCTTGCAGTTCAGGGATTGGACTCTGGCACATCTGCTCGAGCAACTTTTTCACCTCGACGAAGCCGTTAAGTTGCGCCTCAAAAACCAACAGGCAGTACCCCACCATCTATGCCTCGAATCGGTTTTGATCGACCTGCGGCAAGAGTCGTTAGAGCCACTGCTTACCTTCGACCATGGGCACGACGTCTTTCCAGAGCCCCAAGAAACCAATGGCAGGCTTCGTCACATCGACCCGAAAATTACGATCAGATCCCCACTCAAGTGCGTGCTCAATATTCGACCGTTCGGGTGCAAGCCGCACCGTTCGATCCAAGCCGATGACCTCGGCAAAAATCGATAGCACCAGATCTCGGTAGTGCTCGAAATCAAGCTGCCCCATCGATTCTTTGAGGCTAAATTTGTGCGATTTCAGCTGTCGTGGGTTTGAAGTTGGGCGCCTGATCGCTGATGCGCTCTACGAACAGGGCAGCCGCAGCGCCATCGATACCTGTTTCCAATAGCCCGAGCTTGGCTAAGCACTCCCCAGCGAGACCGAGCGACCCACTAGCGTCCTCGTGAAAGGCGGCACGGACCGAACTGCCAGCTCATCCAAAAATCTCGCCGTTGTTGTCTTTCAGTGCAGTACCCACGATGGCGTCGTGGATCAGGAAGGTTCGCCATGCCGCTTCAGGGTCTGCGGCCCATAATTTCGTCGAGCTCAGCGACCATGCCGGTGTAGAACGGCCCGAACTCGGCATACACCGAAGACGCCTCGTCAAACCGCATGGTGTACACGACTTCTTTTAGGTCATCCGGATGAACCCCGAACAAGGTCACACCCCATTCGTAGTCATCGAGGCCCGTGGAACCTGTGATGAGCTGCACGATGCGGCCGGCGAACTTGCGTCCTGACGTACCGTGTTCGTACATGAGTTCTTTGCGTCGTTCGTACTCGAGTGTGAACCAGTTGACGTCACCAACCCGCTTCTTCGACATTGGATAAAAACACCATGCATGCTTACCTTCGGGCGGCAGGTTTGGGTACAGCCGCATATTTCGCATCTCTTCAGGGGCATCCCGGGAATACTCGCTCAGCTCGGTCAACGACACATAGCTGTCGACGAGTTCAAGACCAGAACCCACCAAATCGGTCTGCAGCTCGCGTAGCGACCACAGGTTTGGGCCGATACTCATAACAGCGATATCGGCCTTATGCCCCAGCATCGCAACCGAGACGACCTGATCTTCTCGTCCCCGTGCCGCCTCAACCGCAGCGACTGCTGCAGCACCATCAACCGTTGGGTTCGTCTTGAAGAACAGATGCAACACGCCCTGTCCAATGGCGGGGCGGATGTCGTGAGTTGTCATGAAACCGGTTCTCCTTCGGCCACCGGGTGGGTGACAGATTCGTCTGGTTGTCGATTGGTGGCGTAGACGTTCAGCGTGCCGTTGCGGGCAAAGCCAGCGAGCTGCATGCCAGCCGACGTAGCCGCAGCGACAGCGAGGGCCGACGGTGCACTCACCGCAATGACGGTCGTGAAACCAGCCGCCCACGCCTTCTGAACCATCTCGAATGAGGCTCGTCCACTGACGAACAGGCCGCGGCCTGTTGCCGGCAGGTCGCCATCGAGCAACATGCGGCCAACAACCTTGTCGACGGCATTATGGCGGCCAATATCTTCGCGAACTTCGACAATGGTGCCATCAGGCTCGAAGGAGGCTGCAGCATGTAGCCCCCCGGTTCGATCAAAGACTGGCTGATGACCGGCCACAGCATCGACGACGCTAAGCAGAACGTCTTCGCTGATGGACTCAGCTTGTTCCACAAGTGATATCCGATCGACAAGTTCTTCAATAGCTTCGGTCCCGCAAAGGCCGCACGATGAGCTGATAACCCCTAGCCGTGGCGTTGCTTCAGGGGCACCCGGTGCTAGTACTGACACGACATTGAACTCGGTCTCGACTGCGGTGCCGGTCGCGCAGTAACGGATATCCACAACAGGAGCGCCACCGAGCGCACCGTCAGCATGCAGCAACCCGACTGCCAGTTCGAAGTCATGGCCAGGCGTACGCATGGTCGTTGCTACGTCGACCTCGTTGATGCGAACGGTCAACGGCTCTTCGACGACAAGTTCTTCGGGACGACGATGCAACGTCTCGCCATCAAAATGATGCGCCATCACCGTCTCTGTGCGACCACGAGCCACCCCTAGACGCTACCCCCACGCCACCAAGATCACTGTCAAACCTGCGGCACCCGTTTTTGCGCCTCTGGCTGCGATCACCGAGGCGTACTTATACTGATGCGGCGCTCAACGGCAACATCGATGAGCTACCCCTGGGGCAAAGTCGACGCTTGGTGCGTTCCAGACCTAGGGCTCGCCAGTTAACGCTGTGGTGAGATCGAGCAATGAGGGCAACCCGCCAGAAGGGCCGATGATCGTGAGCTGATCGTCGGCGTGAAGCACAAGTCCATCGTGGGCCCGCAAGACGCTGCCATCTCGCCGAACTGCCTCAAGATCTATCCCGTCGGGTGGACTGAGGTCGCCGATACGCATACCGATGAGGCCACCAGTCGGTAACTCTTCCATCAAGGCGTACTGCTCGATCGACAGTTCAGGAAGTAGCGCTGACTTCACCTCGCTTTCAAAGCTGGCATCAACCATCGACAGCCCTGAATCGGTATGCAGATAGGCCGCCAACTCCCCGGCTAGGCGAAGAGTACGGCCAGGTTCGTCTGCGCGACCAGCAAGGAAGAAGAGAGCGTTGACCATCTCGTTACGCCCGCCCCATCGATCCGGGATACGGATACCAGATACAGCCCTGACAATCACCAGGTGTTCGTCGTCGACATCGAAGAACGCAACGGGTGTTGCCGTCGGATGCTTGTCCGAAGGCTGAATCCAAAGTGAACCAGTAGCAAGGAATTTCTCGGTGACAGCGCTTGGTGTAACGCCCATACGACGCCCAAGCACCTCGCTTGCGCGGTGTGCCGCATCGTCGATCGTGGCCCCGTCAGAGATGCTCACCACGGCGGCACGAGCGATCAGACCGGGGTACTCGTCTTCGCTACGGATGCCATGGCTTTGCATCGCTACGCTTATCTCACGGTCCAAACTGTGATCGGCTGACTGGCCCCACCGCTCAAATACGTGGAAGATGGCGCCGGTACGGCTTGAGCGAGAACGTCCATAAAACCAGTACCAGCCCAGAGCAATCACCACACTCGCTGAGACGAGCATGATCGGCAACGCTCCGAGCGCAACGATGAGATACACCGTCAACACAATTCCGGCAATCTGCAAGAACGGGAATAGCGGTGCTCGGAATCCTGGTGCATACGAGGTGATATGGCTAGAACGCAACACGATCACAGCCAGGTTCACCAGACCAAGAGTCAGCAGGACAAACGCACTGGCGAGTTTTGCTATTGCTGCGACATCAAATGCAACAACGACTAGGGCCATCGCTGCGCCGGTGGCGATGATGCCTGCAGCCGGGGTCTTACGCGAGGTCAAACGTTCGAAGATCGGTGAGACAAGTCCGTCGCGCGCCATAGCAAGCGGATAACGAGCCGCCGCCAGGATCCCAGCGTTCACCGCTGACGAGAATGCTGCGAGCGCTGCTAAGACGACGACCGTGACCAATGGCCCAGGCAAGATTGCTTCAGCGGCTGAATGGATTGGCGCTAGATCCTCCTGAAGGATGTCGGACGGCACCACTGCCACCACCACAAACACCGCAAGTGTGTAGATGAGCGTGCTTACGCCGAGCGACAGCATCATGCCAAGCGGAATTGTGCGCGAGGGATCGTCGATCTCTTCGGCCACGCTGGCGACCTTGGTCAGACCGCCATAGGACACAAAGATCAATCCGACAACCGCCGCTACGCCAGAAGCTCCCTTTTCGAAGAATGGCGTGAGTGAGCCATCACCACCGCTCGCTTGCGGCAGACCGGCCCCAACAAACATTGTCATCACGACAATCACAAAACCGACGAGCACGATCTGCACTCCAGCGCTGGTTTTTGAGCCAAAAATGTTGAGCAATGTGAAGAAAACGATGAGTCCGACAGCGAGTGGTTTTGCTGGGATGTCGACGATCAGATTGAGGTACGCGCTCATGCCGACGAGAGCGAACGCATCCTTCAGCACCAACGACAGCCAGGTTCCAGCACCGGCAACCGTGCCGACCGCTGGGCCAAGGGCTCTTTCTAGAAAGTAATACGCGCCGCCAGACCGCGGCATTGCAGTGCTTAGCTCTGCGACACTGAGCATGGCCGGTATTGCGAGTAGCCCGGCAATGAAATACGCCAGGATCATCGACGGCCCACCCTTTGTCGAGGCAAGGCCCGGCAACAGGAACAAGCCCGAACTAATCATCGCTCCGGTGCTCAGCGAAAATACGTGCCCGAGGCTAAGGGACCGCCGCAGTACTCCGTCTGCATTGGCAGGATCCATCGCTGGAAAGATAGTCGATATGAGCGAATAGTCAAGATTCCGGACCAGTCTCAGGCGTAGTGACACATCTGGGTCTGAGAGCGACTGAGCAGGTTCCCGGCCTGCCTGAGGTGTCTTGGCATCTCAGCGAAGCTCTCGTCCGTGCCCGCTTAACCCTGGACGCGACGAAAGAGCGCCGAAGCGCCCCTTCGATCAGTAATATTCGCAATCAGGCCTTCGCTTACGCTCGGGGCCTTCTGCGGACAGCAACATTCGCAATCAGGCCTTCGCTTACGCTCGGGGCCTTCAGCGAACAGCCATGCGTGTGACTAGAAGTCCATGTCTGGCATACCGCCAGCAGCATCTTCTTCAGGCAGATCGCTAATAACAGCTTCTGTCGTCAGGAAGAGTGCAGCGATGGAACCAGCGTTCTGCAGCGCAGAGCGGGTGACCTTAGCAGCATCAATAACACCGAGCTTGACCAGGTCTTCGTAGTCGCCAGTCGCAGCGTTCAGGCCGTGGTTGCCTTTGAGGTTGCGTACCTTTTCGACGACCACGCCACCGTCCATGCCAGCATTGACGGCAATCTGGTGCAGTGGTCCTTCGAGAGCCTTGGCAACGATGCGAGCACCGGTAGCTACGTCACGATCTTCGATAGTCTCAGCGAGCTTGTAGACCACGGCCTGGGCACGAAGCAACGTGACGCCGCCACCAGCGACAACACCCTCTTCAATAGCAGCCTTGGTAGTCGACACAGCATCTTCGATGCGGTGCTTCTTTTCCTTGAGTTCGACCTCAGTAGCGGCGCCGACCTTGAGGACAGCAACGCCGCCGCTCAGCTTAGCGAGACGCTCTTGGAGCTTCTCACCGTCGTAATCGCTGTCGGTGTTCTCGATCTCGGCCTTGATCTGAGCGACCCGGCCTGCGACGTCGGACTTCTTGCCAGCGCCTTCGATAACGATGGTCTCGTCCTTGGTGATGACGACCTTGCGAGCTTGGCCGAGCATTTCAAGCCCAACGTTCTCGAGCTTCAGGCCGACTTCTTCGCTAATAACCTGGCCACCAGTAAGGATCGCCAGGTCCTGCAGCATTGCCTTGCGGCGGTCGCCAAAGCCAGGAGCCTTGACAGCGACCGAGGTGAAGGTGCCACGGATCTTGTTCACAACGAGTGTTGCAAGCGCTTCACCCTCGACGTCCTCAGCGATGATCACAAGTGGCTTGCCGGCCTGCATGACCTTTTCAAGGACAGGAACAATGTCTCGTACGGCACCGATCTTGGAACCAACCAGCAGCAAGTAAGGGTCATCCATGACCGCTTCCATACGCTCGGGGTCCGTCACCATGTATGGCGATAGGAAGCCCTTGTCGAAGCGCATGCCCTCGACCAGGTCCATGTCCATACCAAAGGTCTGGCTTTCTTCAACCGTGATGACGCCGTCTTTGCCGACCTTGTCGATGGCAGCAGCAATGGTGTCGCCGATTTCAGAGTCAGCTGCAGAGATCGAAGCGACCTGTGCGATCTGATCCTTCCCGTCGACTTTCTTAGCGCTCTTGCGGATCGAAGCAACAGCAGCTTCAACGCCCTGCTCGATACCTTTCTTGACCGACATCGGGTTCGCACCAGCGGTCACATTTTTGAGACCTTCGCGAACCATCGACCATGCGAGAACAGTGGCGGTCGTAGTGCCGTCACCGGCTACATCGTCAGTCTTCTTGGCGACTTCTTTGACCAGCTCGGCGCCAATGCGCTCGAGTGGATCTTCGAGATCGATTTCCTTCGCAATCGACACACCATCATTGGTGATTGTGGGTGCTCCCCACTTCTTGTCGAGAACAACGTTTCGGCCCTTTGGCCCGAGTGTGACTCGGACCGCATCGGCCAGGGTATTCATACCCTTTTCAAGCGAACGACGAGCTTGATCGTCAAATGTAATGGACTTAGCCATGTTGCGTGGGCCTCCCTAGGCGGCTAGCACTCTCATTAAGAGAGTGCTAACTCTAGAGGTCACATTAAGAATTCGCGCCGTCGCGAGACGCAAAATAACGAAGGGCAGATCACAGATCTACGAGCGACAAATCAACCATTTCGTCAAGTTCTCTTTTTGTGCGTGCTGGTCCCCAAGCTGAACACCAGATGAACTCGCCAATCGGTGCGCCCCACATCACCGCAATGGCTGTCACATGGGCTCAACAACGGACATGACCGCTTCGGCGCAACACAAGGCCGCGTCTCGCATAGCTCGCTGCAGCCCAAAAAGTTCTGCCAACGAGATGACGGTGACGTCTTCCATGAAGCGAGCACTGATGGCTTCGTCGACCTGGCCGGCGATGACCACTGCGCGGACACCGCATTCGTTAGCCATCTCCGCCACACCACCCACTACTTTGCCGTTAAATGATTCGTCATCAAGCAGGCCCTCGCCGGTGATGACGACGTCTGCCTTCTCAATTTCGTCGAACAACCCGAGTTCGTCGGCGATTAGCTCGAAGCCGCTGACGACCGTGGCTCCGAGAGCCACGAGTCCACCGCCAAGGCCACCCGCTGCGCCCGAACCCACAACTTCGCGCACGTCGACCCCGAAGGTATCCCTATACCGCGTGGCCAATCCGCTGAGCCGAGATTCAAGGAACGCTACCTGAGGAGGCGTTGCGCCTTTCTGGGGGCCAAAGACTCGAGCAGCATCGATGAACAACGTGTTCACGTCGGTGGCGGCTTCCAAGGTCACGCCCGACAGCCGAGCCGAAGAGCCGAGGGCCTCGACAGCACCCAAGCCTCCATCGGTTGTTGCCGAGCCGCCAAGCCCAACAATGATCCGCTGCGCACCTCGGGTGATGGCTACGTCGATGAGCTCGCCGGTGCCGCGTGTAGTCGCATTGAGCGGGTCATTCTCAGCAGCGCCGCCAGCGAGCACCAGGCCAGACGCCAGGGCCATCTCAATGACTGCCAAGCGCTTAGACAGACGCCAGGCAGCAGTGACCTGCTCACCGTTGGGTCCCGTGACGGTAGTTGTGCGATTCGGGCCCCCAAGCGCATCGAGCGTGCCCTCGCCCCCGTCGGCCATAGGCACGACCACCACGTCATGGCCCGCCTGGCGCAGAACGCTAGCTATCGAGTCGGCAATCTCTTGGGCTGAGGCGGTCCCCTTGAACTTGTCCGGCGCAATCACGATTCGCATGAACACGTGACTCTACGATCGATTCGTGGCAGTCCAAGAATCGTGCCATCTCGTGCTTGAACGCTTCAATCTGGGGTTTGGGTGATCCAGGAGCGCCCTGATCCGCTACTGCGCAGGTTTAGGACTGGGCCAAGTCATCGGCGCCAACCAGCACCAGCACGTTCACCGGCGCAAGATCGATACCGTCGCCAATGAATGGATCCGGCTCGGGCATGGGCGCAATTGGTGTTGCAACATCGAGCACGACTCGGACAACCGCAGCCTCGGACGCAAAGCCAGGACGATAAAAGATTGTCGATGCTGTCTGCTCGTCAGCGTTACGCGGCTCACGAGTCATAAACCCCTGATTGCGCAACTGCGTTGTAAGCCGAGACGCCTGCCCGGTGACAGCCGTACCATTTGCGACCAGCACCGAAACTTCGCTGTTGTCACGGGCCAGGCTGGTGTCTACTTCGACAGTGCCGGCCCCGACGGCAACAGCATCGTCGGACGAGAGCTCGAGCTCCGGAGCCGTGGTGGCCGTTGGCTCAGCTTCCGAGCCGCTAACCAGCGGGTACTGTGAGTTATCTGCTGCACCGCGCAGAACTAAAAACACAAGCACCGCAGCAATTGCGACCAGCACGGCTCCACGAGTTGCCGAAGAACTCATTGCGGACACCCGTTAGCTTCCGGAACTGTCTGCGATCTCACCGAAGCGTTCACGACGGCGCCGATCGCGCATACGCCGCAGGCGGCGGACAACCAGTGGGTCGTGTTCGAGCGCTTCATCTGAGTCTATGAGAGCATGGATCTGCTCGTAATACTCGGCAGTCGTCAACGAGAACTGCTCGGCGATCGCAGCGTCCTTCGGCTGATTGTCGGCCCACCAAGTTCGTTCGAACTCGATGAGCAACATTTCCATCTTTGACAAAGCCACAGGAGCAGCGTGGCCGGTCCAGAGACCTATTGCAAGCACCCTGCCCACATTTCCCTGCGTCGAGTTACCTCTGAGCCCACTACGCTATGCAACTTGCCCGTGTAGCTCACCCGGTAGAGCACCTGTCTTGTAAACAGGAGGTAGCGAGTTCGAGTCTCGCCGCGGGCTCTCCTTTTTTCCCACACCCGTTATTTACATTTATTCACAAGATTTGAAACAGCCAACCCACAAGTATCAGACGCTGCGAGGGTGGGTAACACGATCGTGTGGCAACGATCCTCGAGCAGCACGCATATAGGCGTAGGGCGTCTCGTAACGCAAGTTCGACACCCGCGACATATAGGCATCGGCGTAACGCTCAACTTGGCGGGCAAACAGGCTCTTGTCGTTGCCAGCACGCATCAACGGACCCCAGATCGGGTTCCCTAATCCTGACGCTGCGCGGGCAAGCGGTGCGATCTGTTCATCTAGTGCGACGGCTCGGATGGTGACCTGGCTGAGTTCGTTTGAAACTTGGCTACCCCGGCCATGGGCTCGCGCTAGCCGAAGCTGGGCTTGCCTGCGATCGACTTCTATCTTTTCAGCCATCAAGTCTTCGAGCTGACGTTGCTGTTCATCGAATGCGATCGCGTCTGCTATTTCCGACTCGAGCTCGCGAGCGATAAGCGCTGTGCGCCAGCGAAGTACGTCCTTGGTGACGTGTACATCGCCGAAGAGATGGTCGCCTACATACAACGGTTGCCCACCGGACACATTCAGGCTTTGTTCAACCAGGTGAGCATTGCCCCCGAAGTAGACATCGCCCGGCTCGAGCGGCCCCGAATGTGGCAGCAGCAGTGACTCGTCCTCGTCAACGACCCGATAGATCGGTTCCTGCCCCGAGAAGAAACGGGGCTTGTTGGCCGACACAATCACCACGTCAAACAAGTCACGCCATGACATGGCATCAGGGCAATACGGGTCGACCGCGTAGTTCATCATCTTGGACGTATAAGCCCAGTCTGAGTTGGTGATCAGAGCCAGCTTCTTGCCGGCCCGACGTTGGTCCAACAGCGTGGCCACAATGTCAGGGTCAAGATCAACGAAGCGATCAGGGTCCGCAACGATCTTGGCCTTGAGCAACCCCGCCATATGGGCTTCACCAAGTGCTTCATCAATAGCGTCATAAAGCTGGAAGTAGTCACGGACGCCGGTCAGCAACGACGCATCGTGCAGCGCAACGAGCTGCGTGAACAGGCTGGCTCGTGACAGTTCGAACAGCGTGTTCATGAACTTAAAACGCGAGCTTGAGAGCTCAACGATGTCTTCGCGATAGGCATCGCGCTGTTCTTCGAACGCCAGTAGTCCATTGCCGTGTTGGGCTCGCACCACATAACCAAAGCGGGTGGCCTTGACTACATTGCCAAGCTTCAGATCAAAGACCAGGCCAATCGTGAACTGGTCGGGATCGAACTGTAGGTCAGCGACTGGCCATCCTTGCGACGCAAGGATGTCGCGTGCCTCGTCAAAGGCGGCCCCTTCCCAAACGTCCACATTGTAATGGATCAGCGTGTAGTCCATGTCGTAGCCCACGGCTTCGACAGACCGCATGTTCAGCGTGCGGTTGATGAAAACTCCGCGCTCGGGTTTGTATTCGCCACCAACATCATCAGGAGTCGCCATTGGGGTGAACGGTACTTCGACTCTGCCCCGACGCCGGGTTTCGACTCGCGTGTTGAGACCCAGCACGGCCCAACCACTGTGGCACTCTCTACTGGGGTTCTGAAATGACCTACCGCTGCCGCCGGAAGGCCCCACCAGCCTTGGACCGTGCTCGCTGGCTAACTGGCTGTTAGCTCAAAGCGGTGAAGATAATGCGCGCGGCTAGAGCGGTGAGTACGACCTTGAAGACTAGATCCAGGCCCGTTTCAGATACTCGGTCCAACAATCGAGTCCCAACCCAGCTGCCGACGATGACGCCAACCACACCGACGATGATCATGTCTCGATGATCCACAATCGACCATCCCTGCGCACTGAAGGCGATGAGTTTCGAGATATGCGCAAGCACCTGCGTCATGCCAGCAGTCGCCACGAACGCCTTGTGCGATGCCGTAACCGCTTTCAAGAAGGGTGAAGTTACGGGGCCGCTGGCGCCAACGGTCGAGTTCAAAAAACCCGAAGCAGCACCCACGCCGACCAACATTTTCTTAGCATCACCAGGTGTCCGAGAGCGGGCGTTCGTCGCCTTCAGCAATGCGGGGCGCCAGGCCAGAACCAGCACGAACACCGCCAGAACTAGCCGCACGACATCCTCGGGAAGTGACGTCGCTACGGCAACACCCAACAAGCTGGCAGGGAACATCAAGATCGACGCCCAGCCAACGACTGGCCACGAGATCTGCTGGCGAAGTAGTGCGGCTCGGGAACCATTCGAAACCAGCTGAATAGCGCCTTGGATCGGGATGGCAACAGTTGGCGCCACGAACTGGGCAATCACGAGCAGCAGCACCACGCCACCGCCGAGACCAGCAACAGCACTCAAAATCGATGTCAACAGTGCCGCAACACCGACAACAAAAATCTCCAACACGCGTACATGTTACATACAGGTTAAAGACATGGTCACGACAAATTTGCCCGCTCACATCACGCTTACACCCCCAACATTGCCGGCCTGGCCAATGGCGCCTGCTGCCACGAGACCACCACCAGTAGCCCCCGCCAGGCCTAATGCAACTTGATGTAGTCGATCAGGCTCATTGCAATGGCTGGCTCATTCAGCGCGACGGCGCACGACCTCGTAACACGCAACAGCCGCAGCCGTCGACACATTCAGAGAGCCCAGGTTTCCGGCCAACGGGATCCGCGCAACTACATCGCAACGTTCTCGGGTAAGTCGCGAAATCCCGCTTCCCTCGGCGCCCAAGACCAAGGCAACTGGGTCGGTAGCAACTCGCATCTCAAACACGGTCGAATCCGCGACCATGTCCATACCCACAGTCCAGACCTCGAGTTCTTTCAGCCGCTGCAACGCCGCCGGGATGCCAGCAACTTGGGCCATAGGCAGATGCTCGACCGCTCCTGCGGCCGTCTTTGTCACTGACGCAGTGATACGCGCGGCTCGATGACGGGGCAAAATAATCCCAGTAACCCCAGCGCACTCGGCCACCCGCAGTATGGAACCAAGGTTCTGGGGGTCGGTGACCCCGTCAAGCACCAACAAGAAGGGCGGGGTGTTGCCCCGTTGTCGAACCAAAGCATCGAGTTCCACTGGCTGCAGCGGGGCCGCGAAAGCGATTACACCTTGAGGCGCATCAGTACGCGCCATGGCTTCGAACTTGTTCCGCGACACTTCGCGCAACAACACATGGTTCTCGTCGACCAGGCCCCTGATGTCGTCAAGAATCGGAGCGGGGTCCATGTCCGCGGAGAAGATGACCTCGCGGGTCCGTCGCGTCCCGGCTAACAGCAACTCACGAACGGCATGACGCCCTTCTACTTGGTCACCACCAAGACCCTTACCGCGGCTACCACCGGAGCCTCCGCCTGCGCTGGGGCCATCGGCCGACGGCTTATTCCGGATCGGTGTCGTTCCACGTTGTCCACTGCGATGGCCGCCACTGTCGTTGCGGCCCTTGTTGCCTCGACGATCAGACGATGGTTTGCGACGTGAACTCATTACTCAACCTCAGTAAGACAAATGGTGGCGGTGTTAAGGCACATCGATAAGCGCCACGGCCCAGCAGGCTATGCCTTCGACACGTCCGAGTGCGCCAAGGCCCTCGGCACGTTTACCTTTCATGGTGACCGGTGCGCCAAGCGCTTCGGTCAGGCGTTGCTCAATCTCAACCTTACGAGGCGCAAGTTTGGGACGCTCAGCGACGACGGTCACATCGATATTCACGACTGACCCGCCCATCGCATGCAGTTGGTTCAACGCTTCAGCGAGCAGCAGCATGCTGTCCGCTCCAGCAAATGCTTCATCGGTGTCGGGAAACAGTTGACCAATGTCGCCTAGGCCCGCAGGGCTCAAAATTGCATCGGTACATGCATGCGCTATCACGTCGGCATCAGAATGACCATGCAGTGCCGTCTCGCCAGGAAAAGTCACACCACCTAACACCAGCACCCGCGATGCGTCATCGCTGAACGGATGGATATCAAACCCATGGCCAATACGGATGCTCACAAGCGCTCTCCTAGAAGTGCGGCGACAACACGTAGGTCGTCGGGTTCGGTCACCTTGATATTCCAGTGTTCGCCAGGCACAACGACTATCAATCCGCCAACAGCGCTGACCAGCGTTGCGTCGTCGGTCGCGTGCGCCCCACTGGCGTGCGCGTCTCGCAAGGCTCTAGCGGAAAAACCCTGCGGCGTCTGCACAGCCTGAAGTTGGCTGCGATCAATGATGTTGCCCTCAAGATCCCGAATGGTGTCGACCACACCAACGACAGGAATCGCTGCATCGGCGCCATTGCGCACGGCCGCAACGACCGTCGCCATGAGTGCCGCAGAGGCCACGGGCCGGGCCGCGTCATGGACTAGAACAACTTGGGCAGTATCAGGCACCTGAGCTAAGCCCTTCCGCACCGACTCGCTGCGCGAATCGCCGCCGTTCACACACACCACCTGGCAGCGAAGCCCGGCCGCGGGGACCGTCACGCTGGAGCCCTTTGGCACAACCACCACAACACCGTCGCTCACCGAAGCCGCCGCAGAAACAGACCAATCTACGACGCGCTTGCCAGCAATCTCAAGGAACTGCTTTGGTGTGTCGCCACCAAAACGAGAGCCAGAACCTGCGGCCACAACGATCGTCCAGGTTGTGCCAGCTTCAGTAGGCATTTCTCCGTGCTCTATGGTGAGGAGTTCTTACAAATTTTGTGACATTTGACACCCTAAATCGGTATAACCGAGGGAGGCGCCAAGTACTCTCAGAGCTGTCACCGTACCAATGCGTTCGACCCAACGCGGAAAGGTCCTCCTCTATGACCGAAGCAGCCGCTCTCGCTGACACTCCGCTCTTTGCCAACCTCGACTCTCCAAGCCTCGACGCGCTCGCAAAATCATGCTCTAAGCGCTCTCTCGGCCGAGGCGACGTGTTGTTTCGCCAAGACGACGAGTCTGGTGCTCTCTACATTGTCATGTCTGGCCGAATCGCCATCGCAAACCGCTCATTCGACGGCCGCGAGTCCATGGTCGCCCTTATGGAAGACGGCGATCTGTTCGGCGAAATGGGCTTATTCGACAATGGTGAAGGCCGCTCGGCCGACGCACGAGCCCTTGAAACATCCGAGCTCGTTGAGCTCCCCTATGGTCCCATTCGTGACCTCTTCGACGACCAACCAAACCTACTCTGGGGTGTGGTGACCATGCTGTCGCAGCGAGTCCGTGCCATGGACAATGCGCTCGCTGACTCGGTCTTCCTCGACGTCACCGGCAGAACCGCAAAGCGGCTCCTAGAAATGGCCGGCGACGAAGAAGAGTTCGAACTGCCACTCACCCAAGAGGAACTCGCCGGCATGGTGGGCGCATCTCGCGAACGGGTGAACAAATCGATTAACCAGTTCATCAAGCTTGGCTGGTTGGCCCAAACCGATCGCGGCTATCGCGTCACCAACCGAGAACAGCTCACCATCCGCTCACGCTGAGCTGTGTTCGGCTCCCATAGTTACGATAGATCAGATTCAGGCGACGTTCTGGACCGTTACTGATTGGCGCAGCCCAAGCTGAGTTAGCGCTTGAAATAGGTTGGCTGCTCCGATCACTTGTAGTGGAGCGTCGACGTCTTGGTCGGTAGCAGGAATGATCGCTCGCTTGAACCCGAGCCGGGCAGCTTCGGCGAGCCGGCGCTCTAACCCAGCGACCGATCGCAATTCGCCAGCAAGGCCAACCTCGCCAATAGCGATGATGTCGTCGGGAATAACGATGTCGCGGATCGACGATGTGAGCGCTGCGCACACCGCAACATCAGCACCTGGTTCGGTGATTTTCAGGCCACCAACGACGGACAGGTACGCGTCAAACTTGGCGAAGCTAAGGCCCAACTGCTTTTGCATGACGGCCAGCAACATGGCCATTCGCTTCTGATCGAAGCCGGTCGCCGAGCGACGAGGGTTCGGGATGTCGGAGTTGATCAGCAGACCTTGGACTTCGAGCACAACGGCTCGCCGCCCTTCGACCGTAACGGCCACCGCCGACCCAGCAGCGTCGGTCTGCCGGTCGCCAAGCATGCGTCCAGATGGATCATCGACAGTGACCAACCCTTGGCTAGTCATGTCGAACACGCCAAGTTCGCCAGTTGGACCGAATCGGTGCTTAAGTGCCCGCAACACTCGGAGGCCTACCTCGCGCTCGCCATCAAAGGACAAGACAGAGTCAACAAGGTGTTCGAGCACGCGCGGCCCAGCCAATGAGCCATCCTTGGTGACTTGGCCCACGAGCACAACCGCACAGTTGTACTCGCGGGCGGCGATCGCCAACCGATGCGCACACTGTCGCACCTGGGCGACCGAACCCGGAGCCGACGAGAGGTCCGGATCAAACACCGTTTGAATCGAATCAATAATTGCTAGCCCCGGCCGCAAGCCCACAATGTCGGCCAACACACCATTGATGTTGCAGTCACCTCCAACGTGGACGTCCTCGCCCGAAAGTCCAAGGCGGGCGAACCGGCCTGCGACCTGCTGGGGTGACTCTTCAGCCGAAACCGATAGCGCTGGAGAATGTCGCTGGGCCCACGACGCCGTTACCTGCGTAAGCAGGGTGGACTTGCCAACACCTGGTTCACCACCCACCAACGTGATTGACCCTGCGACAAGGCCACCGCCCAGCACACGATCGAACTCGTCGATGCCGGTCGCCAGCGGTTCGCATGCACGCTTGCCGAGCTCGGTCAGAGGCACAGCAGGGCGATGGTTTGCGACGTGCTTCTCGGCGGGCGCTGCACTCAGGCCAGGCGCGTCGCCACCAATCACAGACTCAATCAAGGTATTCCAATTGCCGCAACCGCCGCACCGACCAACCCACTTGGGAACCTGCTCGCCACAAGTCGAGCACTCATAAATGGTCTTAGCTTTGGCCATTTATCCATTCTTACAGGAGAGTGCGACAGTGCCAGACCAGCGCCCGTGGCCCAGGCTCAATCACTTTTTGCTCCGGATAGACGGGTGAAATCAGTGACTATGGGACGACCCAGGGCTACAGGAGGGACGCGGTCCGGGTTCACCGAGGTCAAACAACGCAGTCTTGATAGCCAACGGGACCCGGCTCACCCCACCGCGAGACATGACCAGGGCCAAATGCACCGGCCGGTAACGGCGGTAAGTACAGCGACCCAGTGAGCTACCAATGAGTGATTTAGGCTCCTCGGATGGACCGTGGCGCACTAATACAGAAATTCGTTGACCTTTACGGAGCCGAGCATGATGCACTTGGCGAGCCCGGCAATCTGGAACTTCTCGACCAGGGCCGCCAATGGAACCTGGCCCCAGTGCTCGAAGCCGGCGGCATATTGCTTTTCCCCCACGGCCGCCCCGCAGACTGTGGTCATCAGGTGGGCGCCGTCGTGAACGCCGTGCTCGACAGTGACGCAGACACATGTGTCTTCGTCAGCGTGCTGCACGCGTCAAGCGAGGGCATGCAAGATGCCCGAGTTCAGGTGGCCGCAGGCGAGAACCCTGCCGACTTCAACACCTGGGGTATCCAGGGTCCCGGCCTCGACTTCCGTGATGACTGGAAACGCGATCATGCACCCACAACGTTCCGGCGCTTGTTGGCCGCTGAAACCAAACGTCGTGGCATCGCGGGCCCTCGGGTCGTTGAGCGGTTCCCATATCTCGCTGGGGGCAAGCCGCACCAACTGCCCGGCGTTGATGAGTTCGCGTCGCTGTGCGAAAACGCTGTTGTCGTCACCACCGCAGACTCGTTTCATCACGGCATTGGCTACGGCACCCCGCCCGAGGACTCCTATGCCCCGGAAGCCGGTGGCTTCGAGCTTGCGACCGCCAGCATCTTGAAAGGCTGCCAGTTGCTTCAACAGCAGGACTACTGGGGCTACAACCAACACTGCGTCGCTGACAACAGCGACCACCGCGACGCTGGCCAGCTTCTCGCTCATATTCGGGGCCCGATGAAGGGTCAAATTCTCGACCTGGTCGCCAGCGAATTCGGTGATGTCTACGACGCACCGGCCCCCAGTTGGGTCGCGGCTGCTCTGGTCACCTACACACTGATCTAACCATCGAATCTAAAACAAAATAGGAGCCTGCTGCACTGTACAAGTACACCAGGCTCCTATTTTACGTACATATTTAGCTGGGTCCAGCCAGCCAGTCGCTCACACAGCGTTCCGGCGAAGAACGAGTGAACCGCTAACTACTAACGCCCAAGGCCGGCCCTAAAACTCGACGGTCGCCTCTTCAAGGACCGGCGGCTCGAAGCCTTCGACCGAATTGAAGACAATTTGCTTCTCACCTGGCTTGTCAGGATCATCGGCCACATCGGCAATGATCATCTGGCCAGCACGGAAGGTCTTGTTAAGCAACTGCTCAGACAATGGATCTTCGATAAGACGCTGGATTGCACGACGTAGCGGGCGTGCTCCCAGAGTCGGGTCGTAGCCTTTTTCGGCCAGTTGCATTTTGGCGCCATCGGTGAGCTCGAGGCCCATTCCCTGCTCTTCGAGCTGGTTGCGAACCCGGCGGATCATCAAGTCGACCATACGGACGATCTCGGGCTGAGTCAGCTCGTGAAATACGATGGTCTCATCAATGCGGTTCAGGAACTCGGGACGGAAGTGGTCTTTGAGCGCATCGTTGACCTTTTCCTTCATGCGCTCGTAGCTGACAGCTTCGTCGTTTTTGGTGAAACCCAAGTTCGCCTTGCGCAGATCACGAGTGCCCAAGTTCGAGGTCATGATCAGCACCGTGTTGCGGAAATCCACCGAACGGCCCTGGCTGTCGGTCAAACGACCTTCTTCCAGGATCTGAAGCAGCGTGTTGAACACGTCGGGATGGGCCTTTTCGACCTCGTCGAACAGCACCACAGAAAATGGCTTGCGGCGCACGGCTTCGGTGAGTTGGCCACCTTCGTCGTAACCGACGTAGCCAGGAGGCGAACCAACGAGTCGGCTGACCGTGTGCTTCTCCTGATACTCAGACATATCGAGAGTGATCAACGAATCTTCCTCGCCGAACAAGAACTCGGCCAGCGTCTTGGCCAGCTCGGTCTTGCCAACCCCAGTTGGGCCCAAGAATATGAACGAACCACTTGGGCGCTTGGGATCCTTGAGGCCAGCACGGGTGCGTCGGATTGCCTGGCTAACGGCCTTTATGCCATCTTCCTGGCCGATAACCCGCTTGTGTAGTTCGTCTTCCATACGGAGGAGCTTGGCGGTCTCTTGCTCGGTGAGTTTGTAGACGGGGATGCCTGTCCACACCGACAGCACGTCGGCAACAGCTTCTTCGTCAACCTCGTCAAACAAGTCGACGCCCTTGGCTTTAATCTCGATCTCGAGCTGCTCTTTCTCGGCGAGCAGTTCCTTTTCGCGGTCACGAAGTGAGCCAGCCAATTCGAAGTCCTGGGACTCGACAGCTGCCTTTTTGTCTTCGGTGACCTTGGCGAGAGCGTCTTCGATCTCTTTGTAATCGGGTGGCGTTTCCATGCGCTTGATGCGCAGGCGGGAGCCAGCCTCGTCGATCAGGTCAATCGCCTTGTCGGGCAGGTGACGGTCGGCGATGTAGCGATCAGCCAGATTGGCGGCTGCTACGAGCGCCTGGTCGGTGATCGTAACCCTGTGGTGGGTTTCGTAGCGGTCACGCAGACCCTTAAGGATCTCAATGGTGTGCGCCACGGTTGGCTCTTCGACCTTAATTGGCTGGAAACGACGTTCGAGCGCAGCGTCTTTTTCGAGATGCTTGCGGTATTCGTCGGTGGTGGTCGCACCAATGGTCTGCAGCTCGCCACGAGCCAACATTGGCTTAAGAATCGAAGCAGCATCAATTGCGCCTTCGGCAGCACCAGCACCCACCAGCGTGTGGATCTCGTCGATGAACAAAATGATGTCACCGCGGGTCTGGATTTCTTTCAGAACCTTCTTGAGGCGTTCCTCGAAGTCACCGCGGTAACGGCTACCTGCAACCAATGCACCAAGGTCAAGGGTGTAAAGCTGTTTGCCCCTGATGGTCTCAGGGACGTTGTCGCTGGCGATCTTCTGGGCCAAGCCCTCGACTATCGCAGTCTTACCAACACCAGGCTCACCAATAAGCACAGGGTTGTTCTTCGTGCGGCGTGACAGCACCTGCATGACCCGCTCGGTCTCGCGCGTGCGCCCAATAACGGGATCAAGTTCCTTGTCGCGAGCCAGCTGGGTCAGGTTGCGACCAAACTGGTCGAGCACCAACGAGCCGGACGGGCTTTCGCCACCAACACCGCCACTGGTTGCGCCAGCCTTTTCAGGGTCGCCGCCGCTTTGTCCGCCAGGACCGCTGTACCCAGACAGCAACTGAATGACCTGCTGACGCACGCGGGACAGGTCCGCCCCAAGCTTGACTAGAACCTGAGCAGCAACACCTTCACCTTCGCGAATGAGACCGAGCAGGATGTGCTCGGTGCCGATGTAGTTATGGCCAAGCTGAAGTGCTTCCCGTAGCGACAGCTCAAGGACCTTTTTGGCACGCGGCGTGAACGGGATGTGCCCGCTCGGCGAGGTGCCACCCTGACCAATAATTTCCTCAACCTGGTTGCGCACCGCCTCAAGAGAGATCCCAAGAGATTCGAGCGCCTTAGCCGCCACTCCTTCGCCTTCGTGGATCAGCCCGAGCAGGATGTGCTCGGTGCCGATGTAGTTGTGGTTAAGCAGCCGTGCTTCTTCTTGTGCAAGCACAACAACTCGGCGGGCTCGGTCTGTAAATCTTTCGAACATGAGGCTTGCTCGTGCCTTTCGTCAAAGGTAAGGCGAGTGTAACCACGCCCTCGGACAGGCCATGGGTCGGGGGAGGAAACGGCTAAAAGCGCCTAGGAAATGTGTGGAGAACAGCTTGCGATAACTACAACCATCCTAGAACCATTCCAATTCCCGAAATCTCGTAACAGCGGCCAGAACTCGCTGCGTGACCGGTCACGATGGTTCAACCTCGCCGCAGCTGACATATTGACGTATCGTGCTTTGTATGCCTGCGAGCAATCCGCTCAGTGTCCTGCCCACACTCGAAGCCGACCTTGCGCGCATCGAGAGCCTTTTAGCCGACTCGGTTCGCTCCAATCTCGACATGTTGGCCGAGGCCGCTGCCCACCTAGCCAATGCTGGTGGCAAACGAGTACGGCCAGGCTTTGCCATCGCTGCAGCGGCAACCGGTCATTCCTCTGCCCGACCCGCCGATTCAGGTGTTCTCATGGGTGGCGTCGCCGTCGAACTTGTGCACTTGGGTTCGCTGTACCACGACGATGTCATGGACGAAGCAACGACCCGCCGCGGCGTCCTCGCGGCAAACCAACGTTGGGGCAATGTTGTCGCCATCTTGACCGGTGACTTCTTGCTTGCACAGTCATCAATCATCGCCGCTGATCTGGGGACCGATGTCGCTCGACTCTTGGGTGAGACAATCGCTGAGCTCACTGATGGTCAGATCCGCGAACTGCAAGACACCGACAACTTCGATCGCACCGCCGAGGATTACTACGCAGCGATCAGTGGCAAGACCGCCTCGCTACTTGCATGCGCATGTCGGATCGGCAGCATTACCGGCCAGCTCGACCAACCAACCACTGAAGCGTTAACCGAATTTGGTCATAGCTACGGCATGGCGTTCCAGATTGTGGACGACATCCTCGATGTCGTTGCTACCTCTGAACAGCTCGGCAAGCCCGCCGGCAACGACATCTTGGAGGGCAACTTCACCCTTCCGGTGCTGCGTGCCCTTCGTAGCGAGAACGGTGACCAACTGCGCTCGCTAATCGAAGCTGGTCTTACAGCCGAAACCCGCGACCAGGCGCTCATCTTGGTGCGCACGAGTCCTGGCATTGCCGATGCACTCGACGCAGCTCGAAGCTGGGCCGACAAGGCATCGGGCGCAATCAGCAACCTGCCTGATTCCCCCGGTGCTACAGCGCTCCAGGCTGCTGCAACTCACTTGGTCGAACGAGCTCGCGCCCCCCTCGAGTAAACCTAGGGCTAGTGGCAATCGTTTGGTTCGCATACAAGCCTGGCGGCGCCGGGCAAGTCCTGACGCCGGCCGATTCGCACAAGATGCCCGGCATCTACTCCACATCGGGCCGTCTAGCCCGCTCCGGTGACCCGCGCAGTCGGCATGGTCATAAACCATGCCGACCTCAGCAACGAGATCCCGAGAGACACCAGCTGCGACAGCTCAGTCACTCATATTGCAGTATCCGAGCACGCCGACTATGAGACTGGTGGGGCAAATGTGGAACACAGCACACTTGCTAGGTGCAGCTGTCTTCTATTTCTGTCCCGGCGGCGACTTGTTCTTTGAGGAAAGATTCGCTCGTTGTCTCCAGGGCACTTGAACGCAGTCAGCACGCTCACGCGACGACCCTACCTAGGGTCCAGAACATGCGACCAGCCAGCTGGGTCAGGTAGTCAGAAAGGGCCCAGGCGGGACAAGGAAAAGCGGTTTTAGGACTCAGGAAATCACGCGTGCTGGTGACCCCACGGCCACACAGCCATCGGGTAGATCCCGCGTGACAACCGAATTCGCCCCGACGCTTACACCGGTTCCAATTGTGACCCCCGGCGTCACCACAACGCCAGTTGCTAACCATGAGCGTGCCCCAATCACAACTTCGCGTTCGGGGGAGACTTGGTGGCCAACGGGCAACGTCGGGTCGTCGTTGCTGTGGTTGTGGTCGGTGACGTAAACGTTAGGGCCGAAGTACACATCGTCACCAATACTCACGCTGAGATGGGCAGCAATCGATGAGCCGCGACCAATCACGCACCGATGACCAATAGTCAACATTTGTTCGCCAATCAGTTCTTGATCCGGCACCATGCCGACGGTGATGGAACAATGCGGTCCAATCATGGTGTCATTGCCAATACTGATGGCCTTCTCGCCAAAAAGTGCCGTCGGCGGGAAGCAAATCAACGACCCGGATCCAAACGCGTCGAATCGGTCAGCACGGCGGCTACCTGCCACGATCGCTGCACGAACGGTCAATCTTTCCCACAGCCCAACGGCAAGATCCGAGAAATGCGGCCTCATCATGCTGAGAACGATAGGCCGCGCCTCACTCACTCAAAGTTTCTGCCCTGCAGAACGACATCATCTGTTTCTTACATCATCTGTGTCTGACACAGATGATGTAGACACAGAACGCGGTCGCCAAGCACGAGAGTCCGTTTCGACGAGGGGCCCAGCAATCGCCGGCTAGCAGAGCGTTACGGGCCGGCCGACGCGTCCTATCCGAAGACTTCAGGGCGCAGGGTTGGAAAGAGGACGACGTCGCGAATATTGGTCTGGTTCGTCAGCAACATGACAAGGCGATCCATGCCAATACCAAGACCACCCGTTGGCGGCATCCCGTATTCGAGTGCCCGGATGTAGTCCCGGTCCACCGACATGGCTTCTTCATCGCCTGCAGCACCATCAGCTTCTTGTGCCTCGAAACGGAGCCTCTGTTCAACCGGGTCCAGCAGTTCGCTAAACGCATTGCACAGTTCGCGTCCGCCGACTATGCCTTCGAACCGCTCGACAAACCCGTCGAGCTCACGATGGTCGCGAGACAACGGTGATACTTCCTTGGGGTAATCAGTGACGAACACTGGATCCCACAGCTTGGACTCACAGGTCTCTTCGTAGATCTCGAGTAGCAACTTGCCAGGACCCCAGTAGTCCTGGACTGCTACCCCAAACCCGGTCGCTGCTGCCCGCAGCTCGTCGATGGGTTGATCCAACCGCAGACACTGCCCAGTATGTTCTTCGATCAGATCAAGCATGCTGGCCCGGCGCCAGGGGGCCGCAAGGTTCAACGCCTTACCGTCCCATTCGAGATCGGTGGTGCCGTGCAGCTCAAGTGCAAGGTGTTCGACGAGTTGCTCGACGAGTTCCATGATGTCGTTGTAGTCCGCATAGGCCTGATAAAGCTCGAGCATGGAGAACTCGGGGTTGTGGCGTGTCGAAATGCCTTCATTACGAAACACACGGGCAATCTCAAATACGCGCTCAAACCCGCCAACGGTTAGGCGCTTCAGGTAAAGCTCGGGGGCAATACGCAAATAGAGCTCGGTATCGAGTGCATTGTGATGTGTGGTGAATGGCCGGGCAGCTGCGCCACCCGCAATGGGATGGAAGACCGGAGTTTCGACCTCGATGTAGTCACGATCTTCGAGCCAACGACGGGTCAGCGACATAATTTTTGAACGGGCCTTGAAGGTTGCCCGCGCCTCGTCGGTTACCCAGAGGTCGACATAACGCTGGCGGTACCGCAAGTCTGGGTCGCTAATACCGTGCCACTTGTCAGGGAACTGACGTTTGGTCTCAGCTAGCACCTGCCAGCTGTCGACGCTTACCGACAACTCACCGCGGCGAGTCTTCATGACCTGACCCGTCACCCCGATCCAGTCGCCCAGACTCAAGCTGGTAAAAGCCTCGAAATCGGGTGTCTGATTCGAACGCGCAAACAGCTGGATCCGGCCAGTGGAGTCAGCCAGGACACCAAAGGCCAGCTTCCCTTGCTCGCGTCGCAACATGAGTCGACCCGCGATCGAGACCATCGTCCCTGATTCGGTGCCGTCTTCGATGTCACCGAATCGATCGATGATCGATTGGTTCGAGGCATCGCATTCGAAGCGGTACGGGATGATGTGTTCACTGGCCGCTTTGACCGCCGGTTCGGCTGCCGCTTCGGTGTCAGTGTTTTGAGTATCAGAGTTAGGTGTATCAGTCATTGGTTTTTCTGCCAGATAAGTCGCAGTCCATGAAGGGTAAGCCACGGTTCGACTTCGTCCACGACCTTTGTATAGGGGGCAATCATCCCGGCCAGCCCACCGGTAGCTACCACAGTGCATTCGCCGATCTCCTCGACGAAGCGAGCACACAATCCGTCGATCATCGCTGCACACCCATAGAGGACTCCGGAGCGAATGGATTCACCGGTGTTCTTGCCAATCACGTTGCGGGGTTCTGTCAGTTCAACGGTGCTCAATGCGGCGGCTTTGCCGACTAGTGCCTCGAGGCTGATCTCAACACCAGGCGAAATCGAGCCGCCCAAGTACTCGCCCTCGGCAGAAATCACGTCGACGGTGGTCGCTGTACCGAAGTCGACAACGATGCTTGGGCCTCCATAGAGATCGAAGACTGCAGCACCATTAGCAATACGGTCGGCTCCGACTTCGCGCGGGTTGTCATACCGAATAGCCAGACCGGTTTTAACGCCGGGCCCAACCACGACGGGCTCAAAGTCCATGTTTTTCTTCACCATGTGGCGTAACGCCGAGGTCACCACCGGAACACCCGACGTAATGGCCACACCATCAATTGTCTCAATTGGACAATTGGCCGACCTGAGAAGCGCCGTTATCAAGACACCCAACTCGTCTTCGGTCCGGGTATGGACCGTCGATAACCGCCATGGCCCAATCAGGCCGCCATCGGCCAAGGACGTGTCGCCATCGTGGGCATACACGCCGATAACCGTCTGAGTATTTCCAACGTCGATCGCCAAGAGCATGATCGGTTTTATCCCTTGACTGCGTCGATGTCGAGCATCAGCGCAGAGTTGGTGAATGACCCGAACGAGACAAAGTCAACCCCGACATCCGCGTGGCCATCGATGGTCTCAATCGTGATGGCGCCAGACGCCTCGACGAACAACCGCATGTCGGGCTGCTTAGAACCGACCAAAGTCATGGCTTTGCCGAGAATTCGTGCGATAGGGCTGGCAACGTCGCCGTGGCGTGGACGGAAGCAACCGGCCATCAGCCGAACCCTCGTGAGTCTTGCTTTAGTGCGGTATCTACCGATAGCGCAGCGGCAACAACCATCTGTCGCAGCGGTTCAGGCAAGGGACGGTGGACGGACACGACATAGTTGTCTGCCGTCGTGAAGGCCGTCTTGAGTACACCTTCGAACGTCTTGGTGATGCGTGCTACCTCCGTGCCGTTTCTATCTTGGATGTTGAAATTCCAGGCTCGCCAGTTCTCGGCGTTGATCGATCCAATTTCGGCGCCGCCAACGTTGAGTCCGAACCGGATTTTGCCTAAAGCGTTCTTCTGCGTGATCTCACCAATCGTGTTGCCTACGCCGTCTTCGACCACGACCCGTGACTTAACAAACTTGGCCGGGCGGGTGAGCTTCAGCACCACATTGTTATACGAATCAACGACCTGCAGATGATGGGTAAAGAACTGATCCAGGCTCGAGACCAGCCGTATGACCTTTTTCAGCTTGCTTTGTCCGACCTGGCGTACCGATCCGATCTGGGCCCCATTCCGGTCAAAGATTGCATACTCGTTGTTGATCTCGATCAACTTGGCCTTCTGGTTGACCACGAAGAGTTGCTGGTTTAACAGATCGCCACCAACACCCGCGGAGCGATCGACGGAGGTTCCGCGCTTCTCGGCGTTGTCGAAGTGACGATTTACCTGCTGCTGCACCTTTTCACTCGACATATTCGTGACCTCTTTGACCACAGCTGCGGCTATCGGGTCACTGCTCTGGCGCCCGTTTGACGAGACGTGATCGGTCCAGGTCGCACCATCCCAATAACGCACCTCGGCTCTTCCATAGGGATCGGGGTACCAGTCGGCCGCCGTTGTCTCGGTCATGGTGCCAGGGTAGTACCCTCACTTGTCCTCACTCGCTACGGGTTCACTGGCTCACCAAAAGACGTGCCGACTAGCCCGTTGAGATGCTCACACCAATGTTGAGATGCTCACACCAATATTGTCGAGCAGGCGCGGGCGACCAACCTGTGTAGCCAAGATGATGCGCACGTCACCAGCCAGGCGATCGACAGGCTTAAGACTGTGAGCATCGACAATAGCGACATAGTCGGGGGCTGAAACCAGCGGTTCAGTCGCAATTATCTCAGTGATATGTGAGCGCAGGATTTGTGCGTCGCTCTCACCTGAAAGTGCCAGCTCCGCTGCCGAACGAAGCGCTCGATTCAGGACTGCAGCGGCTGCGTACTGTTCGATCGAAAGGTAAGTATTGCGGCTCGACATCGCTAGCCCGTTTTCCTCACGGATGATTGGACAACCCACAACCTGAACCGGAAAAGACAGGTCCGAAACCATCCGGCGCACGATTGCTAGTTGCTGATAGTCCTTCTCACCGAAGTAGGCCCGACAACGCCCCCCAATGTGGAATAACTTGGACACCACGGTGGCCATCCCGGCAAAATGGTTTGGCCGGTGCGCACCTTCCATTGTTTCACTGAGTTCGCTGACGCTCACTGTCGTCAGGATCGGGTAGGGATACATCTCCTCAACGTTTGGCGTCAACACAACGGTCGCGCCGGCATCTTCGCAGAGCCGAAGATCACGCTCTAGGTCACGCGGATACTCACTCAAGTCTTCGTCAGCAGCGAATTGCAGCGGATTCACAAAAATCGTGGTGAGCGTGACATCGTTCTCGGCCGCCGATTCCTTAATCAGGCTGGCGTGCCCCGCATGCAGGAACCCCATAGTCGGCACGAGTCCTATGGACTTACCTTCGGCCCGGGCAGCATCGAGGAGTCCCCATGTTTCGGCAATCGTCGTCGTTACCTTCACGTTGCTCTTTCATTAGTGGTTGCCTGAGTCACCAGATAATTGCGGAAACATCGGTCCAAAACCCGACGTTCCGAGCCCACAGGCTAGTTCGAAACCGTAGGGTCTGGCCCCAACCTTTTGGTCGTAGCCAGTTGTTGGGCCGCTGAAACCAGGCTGTCATAGAGCTCTAGTTCAGACGGCGGGAGTGCCTCTCGATGAGCAGCCAGTGTGGTGTGGTCTCCACGCGAAGCTGGGCCCGTAAGAGCGCTGGCTGCGCCGTGTGCTTCGACATCGTCAAGACTTCCCTGGGCCATGTCGAGAAAGGCCTGCACCGGAACACCTACCTGCCATGCCAACCGCTCGACCTGTCCCAAGAGCGCAACCACATGGTTTGCGCTGACCGCAGCTGTTGCGTGATAAAGCGCCCGCTTATCGTCAGCTACAAAGAAGCTACGGCCACCGAGCACGTCAACAAGTTCCGTGGCGACCAGATCTCCGGCCACCGCAAACCATCCACCGGCGGCCAGTCGAACAGCGCCGATTTCAGGCGATGGCAGTGCCATCAGCGGATGGATAGAGCCATAGCGATCGTGGCCGCTGACCGGCCCCAACCCCGTCGCTCCAGAACAGTGCAGCACGACGGCTGGCCCTGGTCTGATCGCGCTGGCAATATCACCAATCGACCTATCGGGTGTTGCGATCAGCACAACCTCTACATCAGCGGCTGCCGCTGTTACATCACCCAACCGGTCCATCAAGTCGACATCCAGACCTTCATTGGCCCATGCCGCTGCAAACGACTGCCCAGCACGACCAGGACCAATAATACGGATCCTGATCCGGTGGGCTGTCAGAGCGACCCCACTTTATGTACGTCGCCTTCGCCAGGATCTACCCAGCCATCAAGCAGGTCCGGCGCCAGTTCACCAAGTGGAACCATAACGAACGCCCGGTCGCGCCACCGAGGGTGAGGAACCACCAGATCAGACTCATCGACCACCTCGCCATCGACGTACACAACATCGACATCGAGCGTACGGGGTCCCCAACGCTCAATTCGAACGCGGTCGGCGGCTGCTTCCAGTACTCGACAGAGCTCAAGGAGTTCACGTGGCGTCAAATCGGTGTCGAGCGCAACGACACAATTCAAGTACGCGCCCTGCTCGGGCCCACCGATTGGGTCGGTCTCGTACAGCGAAGAAACGCTCACAAGGTCAGGTATGGCATCGATAGCGCCGCGCAGGTACATCAACCGCTCGCCAAGATTGCTGCCCAACCCGAGAAATGCTCGGCGTGACATATCAGCTCCTGTTGCGGGTGATCCGGACGCCTGAAGCAGCTAAGTCTTGCGCCATCGGCGGGCGAAGCTTCAGAATTTCGACCGTGACTTGGCTGGCCTTGGCGTCATTTAGCAGCAGTTCGGCGACTTGTTGGGCAAAGTATTCTAGCAGGGCGAACCGACTATTTTCCACGAGCTCAGCAATTTGTTCGCCTAGTACCCCATAGTTAATCGTGTCGTTGAGGTCGTCAGATTTCCCGGCGACACGCAGATCTGCGACCACCTCGGCATTGATCTCAAATGGTTGGCGTCGGGCTTGCTCTTCGTCGAGCACGCCGCAGTAGGCCATGACTCGGAAGCTCCGCAGCAGAATGGCATCGGATTCCATGAGCCTGTTTTAGTCGCCAGACTCGTCTTCGGGTTCGTCGACCGGCAGATTTGCCTTGCGATGGTCAGACTCATAAATCGTGTTGATGATTGACCGGCCTCGCGATCCGATCTGACGGCCGAACAAACGCTCGATCATAACGAAGGTTTCGGTGGGCTCTTCTAGGTAGTCGCCCCAGATAAGGAAGCCACCAAAGAACCCCATGACCGTGTCACCAAGCGACAGTCGGTGTATCAGCATGCGCTTGTTGTTGTCGAGCGCAATCCCCATCTGCTCATAGATGCGAGGCATCATGAACGTCGGGTCCTGGTCGTCGGCTATCGGCCAATGGCGATGCGCTAGCCCGAGGTCCTTGTAGGCCTGCAAATTGTGATTTCCAGGCACAAGGGAGATTGTCAGGTCGAAGTTATTGTTCAACACCCACACGATCTCTTCTTGGCGCCGCACGGGGCGGTGATTAGACCCCTTGCCCCCGAGGCGCTCGCATACCGCAATTTGGTCCTTGAGGATCCAAGTGAAGTGACGCGGCCGAATGCCTTGTGCCCACTTGCCTCGCAAGCTCGAAATCAACATGTCAGCCATGAGGATTTAACCTAGACCGAGATCACTCCAGCGACCACCTTACGAGACACCTTTATGCCAGTAACCCTGGCTACCGCTCTTGCAGAGCCTGCGCTGTAGCCAGAACATTGTGAACTCGTGCCACATCAACCCCATGAGCGCCGGACCATCCGGCGACCGCAACCGACGCTTCCAACCGATTTTCGGTCGATACAGGCAATGCATCAGCCAGCGCAATACAGGTATCACTCGCCGTGTGCAAGCGGCCGGTAAGCCCCTTGCGGCGAACCGGTCGACATTCGACCGTAACGAGAGGTTGTGATCAATTATTTTGCCGAAACCAATGCCGGGATCGGCCCAGATATGCGAAGCTCCAGCGTCGCGTGCCGCCTGACCCGCTGCTGTGACCTCGGCCAACATTTCTCCGACCACGTCGTCATAGATCGAGTTGTGTTACATCGTCTCAGGTAAAGACCGCATGTGCCCCGCCACGTACCCACACTGAAGTTCAGCTGCGACATTACCGAGTGGCTTCTTCCTTCTGGCTGTCCATTGACACCCAGATCGAGGGATCAAGTTGCGGTATCAGTTCGCGATTACCAGGCATCGGCCTGGCAAGTTCTTCGTCTAGCCCAATCGACGTTGAACCCGGTCAAGTGGACTCACCGCCGATATCGATGATCGATACGCCATCGACCACGACTCGTAGGCATCGCGCCACCGCACTCCCCACCGTGGGCGAACGTACGTCGCCCACGAACGAATCAGGCTTCACGTTCACCAAGCCCATGAGTGCCATATTCATCTTTCGTACCTAACCATCTGTGTCAGACACAGATGGTTTAACCATCTGTGTCTGACACAGATGGTTCAGATGGTTAGGGTCATAGCGAAATGGCTTAGGGATTGAGGAAGCGCATGGCTTCCATACGAGTCGCTACATCTTCACGAAAAATGCCGCGCACCGCAGAGGTGATCGTCAGCGCGCCGGGCTTGCGAATGCCGCGCATAGCCATACATAGGTGTTCGGCTTCGATCACCACGATCGCTCCATGGGGATCGAGCACGTCGTCCAATGCGTCGGCGCATTGCGACGTCAACCGCTCTTGCACCTGGGGGCGCCTGGCAAAGCCGTCGACAAGACGAGCCAGTTTTGACAGGCCAGTAATTCGGCCTTCTGCGTTCGGGATATATCCCAGGTGAGCAACTCCGTAAAATGGCACCAAATGGTGTTCACACAACGAGTAGATCGGGATGTCCTTGACAATGACCATCTCTTGGTGGCCAGCCTCGAACTGCGTGACCAAATGCTCTTGCGGGTTCTGGTGAAGCCCGCCACAGACCTCGGCGTACATACGCGCCACCCGTTGGGGCGTGTCATGTAAACCATCCCGTGATGGATCTTCTCCGATGGCCTCAAGAATTTCTAAAACCGCTGCAGCAATACGATCGAGATCAATAGCGGGGTTTAGCGGTTCAGTCACGACTGATTCCTTTGCTCTTCAAAGCCAGCCAACGAATGATCACCATCCGACTATGGGTCGCGATCAGGTATTGGTCGGGGGAGATTCGTATGAACGGTACTCGCCAGTCACCAAGGGTTCATGGGCCAACGGCGAAGAAGATCGAGACGACCGATTTGGGTCGCTATCGCATGTTCCCACTTCACCGAGGATCAAGCGAAGTTGGAATTCGTCGAGCGTCTCCCGGTGGTGTTGCAGGATCTGTACGCCTCGCGATGGGCCACGCCGACAAGGTCACGTACTTCGTCGTCAATAACATCAGCCACCACATCGTTCACCAGGTTTTGCAGACCAGCGCCAGTGAAGCCAGAAATGCGGCGAGCCAGGGTGTCGAGATCGACATCAGGAACTAGCGGCTTACCCTGCGAGTCGATCTCCGACGTCACCAAAAGTGACCTGCAAAGAATCCTTGGTGAGCTCTCGAGCCTTGGCCTTACCCATGCTCATATGGCGCCGCCACGGGTCACTTTCTTGAACACGAAGAGGATCAGACCGATCAGAACCAGCACTGGGGCCATATCTAAGGCGAGAGAGCGCCAGACATTCACACCCCTCCCCCCATCCGTCGTTATATCAATGTTGGGGCTTGCCGCGGCCAAGGCAATAGTCAGCTCACCGGCGGACTCAGAGGAAGCCAGAGCTGGTATTCGGTGCCGGCGGCAAGGCTTCCAACGAGCTCCTAACCCATGTCTAAGATCACGGCTGTTTCCACCTGGCGATCTTCGACCAGCCCCAGATACTCGCCAAGGCTGCACTCCTCGCGCTGCGCTGAGTCTGCGTCGAATGCAGTGGTGGCCACAAATAGCATCACAACAAAAAGACCACGCTCTTCAACTATTTAGGAGGTCGTGAAGCGCCTCATCAATTTTTACACTACCGAGGGGTACTCAAGTCTCAGCCTCTGATTGGTTCTATGAACCCTGTGACCTCCTTCAATCTCACAAGAAGTCGCTATTCCTTGCGCAACTGCAAGTACGCGGTCCACCGATTCGACGGCTGGGGGATGGTCCCGCGGCCAAGCTTGCATGATGAACAAGCGGAGCGCACGACGAGCCAAGACAATAGGCGCAGCCGCAACCGCCTTGGCGTCGGTGGCATCGATCTCAGCAGCAAGCGAATCCAGGAAGACGTCCTCGGCCCCGAGCACGTCAGCTTGACGGTCAAGCACCGCGGCCACATCGCGGCAGCTAATGGCGTCAAGCAGCGGCAGGAGTTCGTGACGAACACGATTGCGGACATAGGCAGGATCGTTATTCGACGGGTCGAACACGATGTCGACCTGATGGGCATGACACAATGCCAACGTTTCGGACCGCCGTAATCGCACGATCGGATGGCGATCGCCATCCCGGAAGGGAGACAACCCAGTCCGAGCGGCCCCTCGCATCAGATTGATGCACATGGTTTCAGCCCGATCATCAAGTGTGTGGCCGGTTGCAATCTGTTTAGGCAGACAACCAAACCGAGCCTGCCGGGCTCGTGCCTCAAGGTTCGGACCTGGCGCAACCGTGGATTGGTGGGAGACGAAGTCAGCGCGAACGCGTGTCGCTAGTGCGGCGACTACGCCTGCTTCAGCTGCTGATCCTTCACGCAGACCATGGTCAACATGATGGGCAGTCACCTGGCATCCTGCAGCAGCCGCTAGCAAGAGCAGGGCAGATGAGTCAGCCCCACCAGACACTGCGCAATGCAGTTGTGTGCCCGGTGCGGGGAATGTGCAGCGCGCAAGAAATGACTGCATCATGGCTGCGGCCACAGGCACAGTCATTCGCCACCGCGTGTCGGAGGCCTCATATGTCAGGCGTCAGGCAGCCTGCGAGGCAACCCGTTCGAGCCACAGCTCGGGGTCACGGATCTCGGCAATTGTGGGAAGCGAGTTAGCGTCGGCCCATGCGTGATCGATAGTGCGTTTACCACCGCCATGCTCTTCGATGTGAGCAATGAATGCCTCACCTGCGGCGTATTGGTTGAGTTTGGCTTCGAGACCTACGAGCTTCTGAACCATGCGCGTTAGGCCCTTGGCTGATTCACGGCGGGTGCGCAGCGTTTCGGCAAAATATTCAGCGTCGGTCACAATACCCAAACCAGCGCGGTCCATAGTGACGTCGCCATGGCCTTCGAGCAAGCTCATCATGCCCGCAATCTTGTCGAGCACGACCTTTTGCTCAGGCCCAGCGATAAGGGCCGGAAGGCCGCCATTAGCCATTGGGTCGGTGCCATTGCGCTTGGCTGCAACAAGCTCCTTGGCCGCATCCATGAACCTCCCAGCATCGGGATCGACGTTGTCGAGCGTGTCATTGACGAGCGACACGAAATAGTCGCGGAGCCATGGAACACCGGTGAACTGGGCCCGGTGGGTTGTCTCGTGCAAAGCCAACCACAGACGGAACTGTTCGCCGTTGAAACCGTTTCGGCGTTCGAGTGCGAGAACGTTCGGCCCCACGTAATAGACCATGTCTTGATCTTCGGGGTTCTCGTCTTCGGTCAACAGCAGGTCGTATTGGCCAAGCACTCGGGTGGACATCCAACCAAGCACCCCGCCGACCTGTGCGCCCGAGAAACGGCGAGCTGCATCGCCCATTGGACCGTCAGACACATCGTCAAGCTTGTCGACCACAGGCCGAAGCAAACGCTGGAATGACGCAATATTGGCACGAATCCAGTCAGGGCGGCTCACCAACCGAGAGCGGGCTTCACCCTGAAGCGACCACAAGCCTGTTTCTTCGCCCACAAGCTTTTCGGCTCGAGGGGTCATGTGACTGAAGTCGTCGCTCATCTTGGCGAGCGCGTACTCATCCACAACCTCACCACGGGTTGCAATCTTGATAGCAACCCTTTCGGCGAGTTCCCAATCGACTGCCGAATTAGACACGGTTAGTCGCGACGCGCTTCGCGATGTGGGTAACGGTCCTTGGTGACCTGCGAGAGGTAACCACCAACCGATGCCACAATGAAGAGCACGACGCTCCCCACAAGAATTGGTGCAATCCACCAATGCCAAACAAATGCTGCGATCATGCTCCTGATCCTAGACGGTTGTCGCCGTGTGCCACACTCAGGCCGTGCCACACATTTTGTAGTCATTGCGACAATTCTCAGCCTGTTCGCCGGAAATATCACCTTCGTTGCCCTCAGCTAAACCCCTGATGGGCTTGTGGTTGCTACTAAATAACAGCAACTAAGCGCAGAAGCGACGGTTTTCAGAGCGCTTTGGCTGCTTCAGATCACCGACACTATTACTCAGACAACGTTGCGTACTCAGACAACGTTGGGTACTCAGACAACGTTGCGGCACACAACGACTACGAAGAGTCAGTGCTGTTAGAAGTCAGTGATATCGAGCTTGGAGAGGTCGATGGCAGCGAGCGTCTCAGTAATGCGCATACGGAAGTCCGCGCTAGGAAGCTCGGAGATAGACGGTGAGACCGTGGTCTTGAGCTTCACTTCCATGTCGAAGGCTTGCAGGCAGGGTGCGCAGTTGGCGAGTTGGCCACGTAGGCCGCTCATCTCGAACGGCGTTGCGACGGGGTTACGCACACCATCAATGCAGTTCATGGCCTTGTCACACTGCAGAGGTTGGCAGTCGCCCCTGCTACTGCGACCAAGGTTCATGTCGCCAAGGTTCATGTCGCCAAGATTCATGCCAGCTCCTTTGAGGTGTCGTACCGGTTGCACGTTGAGCACACGGGTTTCTCGCTCTTCATCGTGTGGCCTCGACGAGGGCTTGCTCAGACAATTCAGCGGTAGCCGCAGGGTCGTTTACAAAGCCTCGTTCTCGGCCAAACTCATACAACTGCTCTTGTAGCCTTTTTCTTCCACGATGGAGCCGACTCATGACGGTACCGATCGGAATATCCAGGATTTCAGCTATTTCCTTATACGCAAAACCTTCGACGTCGGCCAACATGACGGCCGTGCGGTACTGCTCGGGCAATTCATCGAGCGCATCGGTAATGGTGCTATCGGTGATGTGATCAAAAAGTTGATCCTCGGCGCTACGACCGATAGTCGCCAGCTCATTACCACCCAGACGCCGGTAGAGGTACAGATCTTGGACGTCTTCCAGATCAGTCAGGTTTGGGCGGCGCTGCTTCTTTCGGTACGTGTTGATGTAGCTGTTTGTAAGAATACGAAAGAGCCACGCCCGCAGGTTCGTTCCAGCCTCGAAACGTTCATAGGCGCGGTAGCCCTTCAGGAACGTCTCTTGAACCAGGTCCTCGGCGTCGGCCCGATTTCTGGTCATGCGCATTGCGGTCGCGAACAATTGGTTCATGAACGGCATTGCGTCGTCTGCAAATGATGCTGGGTCTGCCACTGCCCTTCAGACTACCTGGGTCCCCGCTCCAAAGCCGGGCGTGTATTCGCAGTCACATCGCTGCAAAGCGTTTTAGAACTCGATGACGCTGTCTGCTTTAACGACCAGAGCGGGTGCCAAGACAGCCTCGGGTCTGCTGAATCGACGCATCTGCACAGCGATCTATTGTTCATGTAGCCAAAGCAACGACTTGACTCCGCTGGTTACGCCATAGCCGAACCAGCGCAGAACTACTCGAAGTTGGGCTCGCGTTTCTCGCGTAGGGCGGCGACACCTTCAGCCGCATCGGCGCCCATGAACCCCAAGATCTCGAATGCAAGGCTGGCATCGAACGCTGGTGTGGCTTGGTTCATCCACAGGTTCAGCGCACGTTTGGTCAGCCGGGTTGCTGTCTGCGAACCAGTCGCCAGTTTGTCGGCGACCTTTTGTGCCTCGGCCAATAATTCATCGCCAGGTACGGCCTTGCTGACGAGACCAATTCGGTCGGCTTCTACGCCATCGATGAAGGCAGCAGTGAGTAGGTAGTACTTGGCCTTGGCAAGTCCACAAAGCAGTGGCCAGCACACAACAGCATGATCGCCCGCTGCCACACCCATACGCACGTGGCCGTCGGTGATCTTGGCTTCTTCGGCCATTAGCGAAATATCGGCCATTAGCGCTACGGCCAGGCCAGCACCCACAGCCACACCGTTGATCGCAGAAATAATGACCTTGCTGCACTGCAGCATGTTGTAAACGACGTCACCGGCTTCGCGCATGACACGCTGGAGTTCCTTGGGATCACCAACAAACGAATTGATCCACTCGAGGTCGCCACCGGCAGAGAACGCCTTGCCCTCGCCCGTGATAACGACCACGCGGGTGTCGTCATCGTCGTCGATATCACGCCAAATGCGGCTCAAACCCAGATGCAACTCGGCATCGGTCGCGTTGTAGGACTCGGGTCGATTAATTGTGATCCACAGAACACCGTTGTCGCGGCGCTCAAATTTCAGTCCCGAATACGAATCAAACCAGTCGTCAGCCATGTTGCCCCGCTCCCCTCAGGCCAACGTTCGTCGGACATGGCCAAACCACATCAGATCGCCGCGTCCCTCGGCTCCGCCGCTCCAACTCATTTTTATTCATGGCGAGAACTTACGCTACCAACGGGCTCCTGATCGAATTGTTACTCCCGAGGCTCGGCTACGCACTCCCTTGGCACGTGCACAGTTCGACCTGAAGAGCGACACCAACCAAGCGCGAAGTCACCGCGATCGGTAGACAGCGCTTGCGCCGAGGGATTCCTTGTTGAGTCGCTTGGACAAATGAAGGCCTTCGAGAATGAATTCCACGCCGCTAGCAACCAGTGCAGAATCGGTGAGATCATCCGGTGCATAACCGAGTGCGATAAGCGCCTTGCCGAGCGCTGGCATCTTGTTGACCATGTCGAGATAGTCGCTGTCAGCAACATCGTCACCAGTGTGCACGACCGCTTCAGTCTCTTCGAACGCTTCAAGGATGTCGCTGACCTCCGCATGATCAAGCGCCTCTTTGAAGACAACGATCGTGGCCGAGGACAGGAGATGCTGAATGATTTCAGTATCACGGCCATCGTCCATGGACTCGACTTCTATCTTGCCCATAGTCGATGGGGTGAGCGATGGGAGATCGGCAATACGTGGAACGGCTTTCGTGCCACCTTGGCGCAATGTGCGACGTACCGCGCTGGCTACAAGTGTCTCGTAGTTAGCGATGCTCAGCCGTACCGACACACCTGAACGCTGGTTCACATGTGGATTCTCACGAGCAAGATGACTCATAGTGACGACGATTTCAGCCATGAAATCAGGCACGCTGATATCGATACCTTCGCCCTGGAAGATCTCGGCCTCTTGTTCGACAATCTCGATTTCTGTGTCAATTTCGAGTGGGTAGTGCGTGCGGATCTGGGTACCGAAACGGTCCTTGAGTGGCGTGATGATGCGACCGCGGTTGGTGTAGTCCTCGGGGTTGGCTGACGCAAACAACATGATGTCGAGCGGCAACTGAATGCGGTAACCACGGATCTGTACATCGCGTTCTTCAAGAACGTTCAACAGGCCTACCTGAATACGTTCGGCCAGATCGGGCAGCTCGTTGATCGCAAACAGTCCACGGTTCGAGCGGGGAACCATGCCGTAGTGCAAGGTCAGTTCGTCGCTGAGATAACGGCCCTCGGCAACCTTGATCGGGTCGACTTCGCCAATTAGGTCAGCAATCGAAGTGTCAGGAGTTGCGAGCTTCTCAGCGAAGCGATCACTGCGATGTACCCAGCTGATCTTGGTGCCATCACCTTCAGCCGCAACAATATCCTTGGCGTACTTCGACACCGGGTTGAGGGGATCATCATTGATCTCGCTGCCGGCGATGATCGGCATCCATTCGTCGAGCAGATTGATACATGAACGGATCATTCGAGTCTTGGCCTGGCCGCGCTCGCCCAGAAACACAATGTCGTGCCCGGCAAGCAGCGCATTCTCAAGCTGAGGCGCCACCGTGTTCTCGTAGCCAAGCACGCCATCAAAGAGCGGTTCACCGTTCCTAATCCGCGTAATCGCATTACGGCGGATTTCTTCCTTGACAGGTGTCGAGGTCCAGCCCGATGCCTTGAGTTGCCCGAGATTCTCAGAAAGATCCATTAGTGATCAAGTTAGGCCACCAATAGCCAACATGCGAAGCGCGATGGGCCTCTACAGAAACCTGTTTCTTCGCGCTGAGCAATCCACGATCATTGTCCTCACCAGCCCAGGCCCGTCTTTACTGAGAACATGGATTCCATTACACCGTTCTCAAACGGCCGCCAGGTCATCTGAGATATCTCGAATGGTGTGTGCGTCGAGTTCAACGGTTTGGCTCATGGCGTCGCCTACAACCCGTGTGCAGTGACTAGTGCGCTCGAATTCCTCGGCGAATCAAACGCTGAGCCCGACCCGACCCACTCGCTGAGAGCCCACCACCCGTTGGGTTCCTGCAGGCCGCTCTAACGGTGACAGCCTCCTGATTGGGTGCCAACCCTGCAGCTCAGCACGATAAGCAGCTGCACTTCGGCACGAACCCGAATAACCTCACTGCCGTGGTGTCGACTGTGCTTCCTGGACCGTGGCGGGCGCATGCGACCGACGACGAACTACGACGTAGCTTTATTGAACACGACTTCGATGACACCGCCTGGCTCGATATCAACGTGCCCGGCCACTGGGCTGAGCAACCCAAACTCGCTTCGCGACGATCCGTGCTGTATCGCACCACGTTCTCATTGCCCAGCGATTCTGGCGCAATCGACAGTCGGCACTGGCTCGTGTTCGAGGGCATCTGGCAAAGCGCCGATGTCTGGCTCGATGGTGCATACCTAGGACCGACCGATGGGTGGTTCACACCCGACCAGTTCGATATCACTGACCAGATCCAGGCAAACAGCAGTGGCGAACATGTGCTGGCTGTCGAGGTCATGTCGCAACGCCCAAACGTCGACGAGCCGACTCGAAATCTAAACGGCATCTTCGATGACCCCGACATTGTTGGCCACCAGAATCGGGGTGGCATCTGGCAGCCGGTTCGGGTCGTGTCCACCGGCCCAGTGCGCATGATGAAGAATCGTGTGGTCTGTCAAGAAGCATCAGCAACTGCAGCAACGATCCACCTTCGTAGTCACCTGGTGTCCAACGAACCTCGGTCCGTCACGATCACGACGACATTGCGGCCTCCGGGCGGCGCCCCGCCTCTGGTGTCATCTCGAGACCACGATCTGGCGAGCGGAGCGACGGTTCTCGAATGGGATCTCTCCATCGCCGACCCCGCGCTGTGGTGGCCATGGCAGCTCGGTGGCCAGCCGCTGTACCGCGTCACCGTCAGTGTCGAAATTGCGGGTTCAATCAGCGGTATCTGGGAACGCACCGTCGGGCTGCGCGAAGTCCGAATGAAGAACTACGTGTTATCGATCAACGGTGAACGCCTGTTCGCCAAGGGCGCTGACCTGTGGCCGACAACCGCTCTGCCTGCCGTCGCAAGCGCCGAACAGATCGCTGGCGACGTTGCTCGCGCCAAAGACCTGGGCCTCAACCTGCTCCGAGTCGAAAGCCATGTCGCTCGCCCTGAGCTCTACGAAGCGGCTGACCGTGCCGGCATGTTGCTGTGGCAGGACCTTCCCATGCGGGGCGAGGTCAAGCGCAGCATCCAATCCAACGCAGTGAACGCAGCCCACCGGTTGGTCGACAAGCTCGGAGCCCATCCCTCGATCGTCGTCTGGTGCGCTCACTATGACCCGACAGGAACGAGTACCGGCCGCCAGCCACTCACCGTTATCCCCAGCCGCCGCAGCCTGTTTGGCGTAGCCAAGCAACAGGCACCGACCTGGACCAAGTCAGTCTTAGATCGCCTGGTAGGCCGAGCCTTTAATCGCGCCGACGGCAGCCGGCCAGTAGTACAAGGATCTGGCGCGTGGCCAAGTGCCCCTCGTTTCGACGGTACCGATACCCATCTGCGATTCGGTTGGCACGCCGGAACAGGGCGCGACCTTGAGACCTTCGCCCGCCGAATCCCTCGCATGGTTCGCTGGGTGTCGTCCTTCGGAGCCCAATCGGTTCCCCGCAGCGATCAGGTCAAGATCGTGGACTGGCCCGCTGACCTCGGACTGCTCGCCGAGCGGTATGGGTTGAACGAGTCTGGCTTCCGCCAGTACATCCCCAGGTCCGACGCGTCGTCAATTGACGACTGGATAGAAGCCTCCCAGGCCTACCAAGCCACGCTTCTTCGTCGACAAATTGAAACGCTGCGGCGCCTGAAATACAAGCCAACCGGCGGGTTCACTTTCAGCGCTCTTGCCGACTGTCGACCGGCAATCTCAATGGCTATCTTCGACCATGACCGCCAACCCAAGCAGGCTGTCGCTGCGGTTCAGGCAGCGTGCCAGTCCATCATCGTAGTTGCCGACCGGTTACCAATTCAGATGCACCCTGGCCAAGCAGTTCTGCTCGATGTCCATGTCGTAAGCGATGAACGAGAACCTCTCCAAGATCTCGATGTGACCGCCCAGCTTTCATGGCCAGACGGTCAACACGACTGGGCGTGGCGCGGTCAAATTGATGCCGACAGTGTCGCCAGAATCGGTTCTATCAACTGGATTGCCCCCAACGTGACCGGCCCCGTCGATCTGACACTGCAATTACGTCATCGGGGCGATGAAGTTGCGTCCAACACCTACCGGGGCGCCATACGCGCTGACTGACCATGCCCGGTGACCATGCCCGGTGACCATGCCCGGTGACCATGCCCGGTGACCATGCCCGGTGACCATGCCCGGTGACC